>Ga0210406_10001236_pt1 | contig 32226 bp, 25 predicted proteins | sample IncBWC30MmetaG_FD_155454 | JGI IMG/M metagenome (GOLD analysis project Ga0210406, IMG submission 155454) | Forest soil microbial communities from Barre Woods Harvard Forest LTER site, Petersham, Massachusetts, United States - Inc-BW-C-30-M | ecosystem: Environmental > Terrestrial > Soil >... | reverse complement strand
TGGACCAGATCTATGACGGCTTGCTTGCAAATCACGTTCGTCCGTTCATTGAGCTGAGCTTCACGCCGAAGAAGCTCTCTTCTGATCCGAACGCGTTGCATCCTTTTTGGTACAAGCAGAACGTCGCTCCCCCGAAGGACTGGAGCAAGTGGGAGCAGTTGGTCGAAACCTTCACGCGGCACCTCGTGGAGCGTTACGGCATCGAGGAGGTCGCGCAGTGGTACTTCGAAGTCTGGAACGAGCCCAACCTTGATTTCTGGGCCGGCAGTCCGAAGGAAGCGACCTACTATGAGCTCTACGACCGCGCCGTTCGCGCCATCAAACGCGTGAACTCGCGCCTCCGCGTTGGCGGCCCGGCCACCGCGCAAGCCGCGTGGGTGGACACTTTCCTCGCACACTGCAAGGAGAAAAATGTCCCAGTGGATTTCGCTTCAACCCATGTCTATGGGAACGATAAAGCCGAAGACGTCTTCGGCACCCACGAGAATATTCCGCGGACGCGCATGGTCTGCCGCGCGGTCAAGAAAGTTCATGATCAGATCGCTGCGTCTCCCTACCCGAACACGCCGCTGATCTGGAGCGAATTCAATGCCAGCTACATGAACGAACCCGCGGTGACGGATACCGCTTTTATCGGGCCGTGGATGGCCGACACTATTCGCCAGTGCGGCGGCCTGACCGAAATGATGAGCTACTGGACGTTCTCGGATGTTTTTGAAGAGCAGGGCGTGGTGAAAACGCTATCTTACGGAGGATTCGGGTTGTTCGCTGAGCGCAGCATCCCCAAGGCGGCATTCAACGACTTTGCTCTCCTACATCAGCTGGGCGATGTGCGATTGGAGGCGAACTCGGACTCCGCGCTTGTCACTCGCCGCAGCGACGGCGGGGTCGCCATCGCGGTGTGGAATCTCTTCCTCCCCGAAGAAACGGGCTCGCCGAAAACTGTCACGCTCCATTTCAAGGGTTTCGGCGGTGCGCATTCCGCTCGGATCACCGTGGTCGACAACGAGCACGGCTCGCCGCTCCCCGCTTGGAACAAGATGGGTCGCCCGGCCTCTCCTACGCTTGCCCAGATCGAGACCCTTCGCCGCGCCGGCGCGCTCCCTGCTCCGCGAGAGGAAAACCTCACGAACGACTCATTGACGCTGACTCTGCAGCCTCATGCTCTTGCCTTGATCGAGATAGGCAAGTAGCATCGCGCATTCCTACTCCGGCCGGAATCCAGCCAGTTTCATGCCAGTCTGCGCCGCTGGATCCTTCATGAACGTGTTCCAGATAAATTGCGTGCGCTGGTTTTCCGCCATCAACGCGGAAATCCCCAGGTCGATTCCGATCACATCCGCGTCGTACCAGCCGGTCAGAGGATTGAAGGCATCCACATAGCCGTAGCGCTGCCATGCCTGTGGGTAATGCCCGCGGATCCATCGAAGCACGCGAATGCTTTCCGCAAAATCGAATGGCAGCGAACCCGCCGTTGCGCACGGGACCACGCTGCCGTCGACGGGTCCAACCGGCGTTCCCTGCGCTGACGGGCCTCCCCACGCAACATAGCCGTTCTTGGAGTCCGAGGCAGTTATTCCCCAAAGATCCGCGCTGTAATCCGAAAACTGCCCAGCGAGCGAAAGGCAGAAAAGCCGGTGCGCTTGCGTTGCCTTGATCGAATTCTGGAAATAGTTCGCGAACGCGTCCTTCTTACCCCGGAAATCGAACCACGCGTGCGAATACTGATGCACGAACAGCGGGTCCGAACCGGAAATGTAGGACAGCCCTTGATACTGGATCTTTGGCCGCGACCACGCGGACCAACTGGACGCCGGAATTGGAAATGTCGGCGAGGCCATCGCCAGCAGGTACAGCATCATGAGCTCGTTATAAGAGTTCCATCGCGCGGCTAGAAAACCGCTTTCGGGCTTCCAGCCCATCGAGAGCGTCGTGCCCCCATTGAGCATCCAGGCGAAATTCACGTTGTTGTAAATCTGCGTGGCCAACCCTGGGATTTGCGCGTCTTTGGCAAAATGCTGCCGGCACATCAGCACGCCACAAAGCAGGATCGCGGTATCAATGGAAGAAACCTCGGAATTGAACGCCCGCGCGCCCGTCCTCATGTCCACAAAGTGATAGAGGAACCCGTTCTTTCCATGCGGTTGCAACTGGTTTAGCACAAAGTTCAGAGTCGCTTGTACACGCGCCCTGATCGCTGCCTTCGGTTGATAGCCGCGCCGATCACCGGCGCAGAGCGCGGTCAATCCAAACCCTGTTGCCGCGATGCTCGATACCGTTCGCGTGTCATTTCCTGCCCCCAGTGCACGGTCTTTTACCTGGCCAGTCCTCGGATCCGCCTGCTCCCAAAAAAATAAAAAAGCCGCCTTCTCGATTTCATCAAGTAGTTGATCGTCAGTCACCGGCAGACCATCTCCAGGTAGCGCCGGAGTCAGAGAGCTTCCAGTGGTACAGCCGGGCAGGAACAACCCCACCGACGCAGCAAGAGAGGAAGCGCCAACGCCCCTTACGAGTTGCGCCAGAAGCTCACGCCGTGTGAAATGCCCTTTCATTGTGTTGCCGCCGCCCTTCGTACGAACTAATTATGTGCCCGTTCGTTGGATGTTTGGTTTGAGCGCTTAGATTCTTTGGATGGTGCCGCATCGACGCGTCGAACTGGCACGCATACCTGGCCTAAGAGCATTTGCCAAGCTTCTCTTGTCAATCGGGACTTGATTGAGATAGATAACTGGGAGTGATTTCTTACTCTCCGTTGTGCCGGTTCGCCACATCGCTCAAGAAAATTAAGAAGAGACGTGTGTAGCAAAGACCTGGCATGGTTTTAACACAACTTTTGCCGGCGGCGTAGAGATGAGATGGAAGGGCATGCATCGCTATGAATAAACGAGATCGTCGTACCTTTCTTCACACGTCAGCAGGGGTCTTAGCAACCAGCCTGGGCCTTCCCGCGTTCGGCGAGCTGAATGCTGGGTTTATGCCGGACGACATTGCGATGGGGGCTAACACAGCACAGACCGCTCCATCTGGAGCCTTCAACGAGGGCAGGAAACCGCTGCGTCTGGGTCTGATCCTTGGTGTTGGCGACGACCCCGATTCTTCCATGGCCAAGGTTCACGATTTGGGACTGCCAACCTGCCAGGCTTTCGTGGACGATTTCAAGCCCGGGCTAGCGGAGCGCCTGCGTAAGGCGCTCGACAAGCACGGAATAGAGGCTACTTCGCTGGTTGTCGGTGGACCTGGAAAGGAGGTATGGGATTTCTACCAAGGGCCGCTGACGATAGGCCTGGTACCACGGGAGACGCGAGCAGTTCGCATCGCGCACATCAAGAAAGCCTCGGACTTCGCCAAGCAATGTGGCATTCCGGCAGTCCAAACACACTGTGGATTTATCCCCGAAAACCCCAATGACCAGGCATACCGAGAAACCGTGGAGGCAATGCGCGAAGTGGCCGCCTATTGCAAGCGCAACGGCCAGAATTTCCGTTATGAGACTGGGCAGGAGACTCCCATTACCCTGGTACGCGCCATTCAGGATGTCGGAATGGACAACCAGGGCGTCAACTTCGATCTTGCCAATCTGATTCTCTATGGCAAGGCTAACCCTGTCGATGCAATCGAACTGCTCGGCCCGTACGTCCAGGGAATTCACGCCAAAGATGGGCTGTGGCCGACAAACCCAAAGGAGTTGGGCGAAGAAGTGCCGATCGGCAAAGGCAAGGTGGATTTTCAGCGCATTATTGCGCGCTTGAAGAAGCTGAAATATCGAGGCGCGGTCACTATCGAGCGTGAAATTTCTGGGGTGCAGCAAGTTGAAGACGTGCGCGCTGCAAAGGCTTATCTGGAAGGATTGATAGGCTAGTTCAGTCCCATCTCCGGGTAAGCAGTGGATTATGCAATCAAAGTGGAATGGCCCCAAGGTCAGTTGTCCGGTTTCCCCGACTTACCAGATGGGATGAGAAGGCCGGTCTCCATCGGACTTTGCGTGCGCCCACCCATTTGGTGGGGATGACAAGGGGATAGTTGGCCCAATTGAGACCCGTTATCCTGTCATCTGCCCGGTCCTTCCGGCACGAAGGGAGTACAATCCGGCAAAGGGACGTGCTTCTGTCCCAACCGGAGGTTAAGACCATTGAGCAAGAATACGTTTCCGCAACTTGCGGCTGCGATTTTTCTTATCGTCGCGGTCGCTCACGCCTTGCGGCTCATCTTCAAATGGGTGGTGCTTATTGCCGGCTGGCAGGTCCCGATGTGGGTAAGTGCGGTCGCCATTGTTATAACAGCGTATCTTGCGTATGAAGGCTTTCGGATAAGCCAATCCAAACAAATCAGATGAGTACCGGGACGTATCCACTTGACTTCTCGACTCCTGGTAAACGCGGTTACCGGAGATGTGGAGTCCTAGGACTGGACTTGTCCGGTTTCTCAACTTATCGGGAGCTAGCCCTCCCAGAGCGGCTTCCTTACACCAGCACGGGCTCTTTTGCCATTCTCACGTTGCCGTTGTTGTAGTTCTTTCCGCAGGAATCGCAGAACAGCGCCCGGTACGTGGTGCCATCTTTCGCGCTGGCGTTCGGTAGCGGGTTCCAACCCCTTGCCTTCGTGAGCTTGCCACTCTGCGTCAACGCCTGAAACAGGTGCTCACAGATGTAGTCCATTCCATCGGCGTCTGCCTTTTTCGCGTCGGCGAGCTTGTGAATCCAGATCGTTTGCGCCATGTGGTCCCTCCAAGTTCAAGCTCCACTGTGGCACACGCGCAGACGTGCAAACACCTGCCCAAAGGGGCAGATGTGCTTCGCTGGCAACCAGCGCTCGACAAGGAAGGGGAAAAGACCGCGCCAGTATAAATCAGCGGTTCGGAACGCCCGACGATTAACTCGCCGCCGGCATTCATTTGCGTAACCCCGGTATTCGGGCGCGGATTCTTGACGCGCCACTCTGGCACTCTCTACGGTTCCGCGCAGTGCTATACTGCGCGCGAAGAGTTTTTCTGGTTTCGTTTTGGAGGTGCACATGGCTACGGCACCGGTAAAAAACCCTGGTTTTCCGGGACCTCCCAAATTTGCCACTGTTGCGGAAGAGCGCCGGCACCGCAAAGAGCGCCTGGCGGCTTCGTTCCGCTTGTTCTCGAAATTTGGTTTCGATGAGGGCGTCACCGGGCATATCACGGCGCGCGATCCGGAGCAGCCGGATCATTTTTGGGTGAATCCTTTTGGCGTGCACTTCAGCCAGATTCGCGTTTCCGATTTGATGCTGGTCAACGCCAAGGGCGAAGTGGTGGAAGGCAAGCATCCGCTGAACGGCGCGGCGTTTGCGATTCATTCGAGCGTGCATCACGCCCGGCCGGATGTAATTGCCGCGGCGCACTCGCATTCGCTGCACGGCAAAACGTGGTCTTCGCTGGGGCGCTTGCTCGATCCCATCACGCAAGACGCCTGCGCTTTTTTCGAGGATCACGCGGTCTTCGATGATTTTACCGGCGTGGTCTACGACACTACGGAAGGCGAACGCATCGCGCGCACCCTCGGAGCGCGCAAAGCGGCCATCCTGCGCAATCACGGTTTGCTCACCGTGGGCGAGAGCGTCGACGAAGCGGTGTGGTGGTTCATCACCATGGACCGCAGTTGCCAGGCGCAGCTTCTGGCCGAAGCCGCCGGCAAGCCTATCGCGATCGACCGCGAGAACGCCTTGCTGACGCGCGGCCAAGTCGGCTCGCACGGAGCGGGATGGTTCCAGTTCCAACCGCTGTGGCAGCGCATCACCCGCGAACAGCCCGACCTGTTTGATTAGTCGCAGTGTGCACAGCTGAGCACTGCTCAGTCCCTTCAGCACCCTTTGCGTTAGAATCGTAGGGCCATGAAGCGCCGCAATCGTAAGCGAAGCTCGAAAGCTGCGAGCCCTCCCAAGATTCCCGCTGATGCGGAAAAGGCTGCTGACCCTTCCACCGCACTTGAGGGGGCGGACTACGTGATTGATCTTGGCGATGAGCTCATCGCCGCTGTTGAGAAGGAAAAGCCTGCTGGCGATTCCGACACGCTTGCCGAGGCAGGCCACCACACTCAGCCTGGCAACCAATTCACTGCCGCTGTTGAGGAGGAAAAGCCTGCTGGCCCCACCGTCGCGCTTGCCGGGGCAGACCGCCGGTCTCATCCTCGCTACGAGTTCGTTGCCGCCGTTGAGGTGGTAGCGGCCGAATCCGGCGCGCGGATGGAAACGCGCGTTCGTGACTTGAGCCAGCAGGGCTGCTATGTGGACACAAACAATGTCCTCCCTTTAGGGACGGTCACAGACGTACGCATCTCGAAGGGGGCACAATTGTTTGAAGCCCGGGCAAGAGTCGTCTACTCACGAGCGAGCAAGGGCATGGGGCTGGTGTTTACGGCCATGGAGCCGGAGCCGCTTCGGACTCTTGAAACGTGGCTTGCCGAATCCCGCGAGACTTCCTGGCTAGCGGCGAACCGCCGAAGGAGTCAGCGAGTACTGATGACAGTCCCCGTACGAGTCTCCGGGCAGACCGGCGCTGTGCCTTTTGATGAAGAGACTCACACGCGGGCGATCAGCGCTCATGGCGCGTTGATTCTGGTGTCCACGCAGGTGCACAGGGGACAGCGGCTGACTCTGTCGAACCTCCAGACAAAAGCTGCCCTGGAGTGTGTTGTCGCGCACATTGACAGGCATCAACGTGATCATCCTCATGTGGGAGTGGAGTTCACGCTGCCCAATCCTGTGTTCTGGCACGTGGCCTTTCCGCCAAAGGACTGGACACCGCGTCATCCAGATGCGAAATCGCGCGTAAGAACGGGCAAATCGCGCTAAAAGCCAGCACTGGGCGCCAGCGATTCAAAACAATGAACTTACGTGTGCGCCTGAGGCGGGGGTCGCGCAAGTCGCATCGACGCTTCGCCATCCTGCTGGAACAAGGTACGGTCAGGCGACTTGGCAGGAGGGCGCGATGCAACCGAAAACCGACGGGATCCTGGAATCTTCTTTGTATGTGAGCGACTTAGCTCGGTCCGTGCGGTTTTATCAGGAAACTTTCGGATTTGGCGTGATCAGCGAGTTTGGCGACCGCGGTTGCGCGATGAACGCAGGTACGCGCCAGGTGCTGCTGCTGTTCAAGAAGGGGGCTTCGCGCGCGACCCCCACACCTCACGATGGGGACGGAGAACTACATTTGGCTTTCGCCATCGCTTCCGCCGAACTAAGCAACTGGGAGACGTGGATCAAAGAGAGAGGGATTGCGATAGAAGAAAAGAAGAAGTGGGATTTGGGTGGCTGGAGCCTCTACTTTCGTGACCCGGACCGGCATTTGCTCGAACTCGCCACGCCCGGCATATGGACGGTTTATTGAAGTTAGGCGCGCCCCGGGACCCAAGTGGGCTTGAAGCTGGGCCCTGCATGCCTCGGGTAAACTGACAGCCGCGCCTTGCGAAAGAACGTAGTAATGACGCACCTCCGGCGCTCCGGAGAATGGCGGCTTGGCCGCGCAAGAGGCCTGCAACCATTTTGTTAGAACTTATATCCTATCTGCGAAGTTGCCCAGTCCTCGCGTCCCCGCCCAGAACGTCCTAGCAAAAACGGTGATTGCCGGAGGATCGACTATGTGCAGAAACGCCTTTGTAGCGCTCGTGCTGGTGAGCTGTGCCTTCCTGGCTGCCTGCGGCAGCGGCTCGATGATGAAAACCCCTCCCACGGTCAATGCGGTGCCTATGAGCCTCACCATTGGTGACACGCCGCCGAGCGGAGTGGCCGTGTTGTTCTTTGAAGCCTCGATCACGGGCGGCAGCTTGCAGCCATCGGATGTGACCAAGTCCGCGGTTCCGGTGGTCACCACGCCCGTGGAGGTGGAGTTCGGGCACCTGCAAACGAATACGGCGTTCCTCAGCCTGGCGAACATCCCACCGGATACGTACGCGAGTCTAAACCTAACTTTCAGCAACGCGGTGCTGACGATTGTGAACCACTCGGGAGCGGCGATCGGTTCGTGCGCCAACAACACGGTGTGCCAAATCACACCGAGCTTCAATCCGTCGTCGGCGATGTTGTCGAGCGCGCCATTCCCGCTGACCGTGGATGCGAACTCGACGTTCGGGATCAAACTGGACTTCAACGTGAACTCGTCGTTGCAGAGCGATCTCTCCGTCAATCCCACGGTTACAGTGGCGAAGGTGACGCACAGGCACCGCGAGGATGATCAAGGCGACATGGAAGACGTTGACGACGTGGACGGGCAGGTCACGGCGGTGGGAACGAACATGTTCACGTTGATGAATGAGAGGAGCGGACAATCGTTCACCATCAACGTGGGCAGCAACACGGTGTTCGAGGATTTTGACCGTGGCGGGTGCACCGCGATGCCCCAGAACTTTACTTGCGTCATGACGGGGCAGATTGTGGAGGCGGACCTGGGCGAAAGCGGCACGGGTTCGATGCTAGCGAAACGCGTCAGGCTCGAAGAGCAGGTCAACCGGGGAGTTCTCAAAGCGACCATCACCAGCGTGGATAGCAGCACACAGTTCCACGCGGTGGTATTCAACGAAGAACCTACGGTGAGCGGAGTGTCTGAAGGATCGGCGGTAGTAGTTACGATAGCGCAGGGCGCGACCTTCTTGGCCAGCAGCGAGGAGATGGGAGAAGACGGCGGCTTTACGCAGACGGGACTCAGCTTCGCTAGCGCGGCAGATCTGATGGTGGGGCAGGACGTGCAGATCCATCCGCAAATGGTGACGTCGACGGGCGGGGTCACAACGATCACGGCCGATCGGATTCGCCTGCGACCGTCGCAGATCACCGGTCAGGTGGGGACGATCAACGGCGATGGGACGTTCACGCTGACGGGGCTTTCGCCGCTGTTTACGGGGGCGACGCCGGCAGTCACGTCGATCAAGGTCGAGTCGGTATTCGAGATGGAGTTCGAGGACGTTTCGGGGCTCAACGGACTGGCGGCCGGGAACACGGTGTCGCTGAGAGGGCTCCTGTTCAACACTTCCGGATCGCCGACGCTGTTGGTGAACGCGATTCGCAAACGATAAGCGCGGCTACCGCCAACAATTTCGTTCCACTTGAAGGAGCGCTCTGACGCGAGCGGCCTGTGGGTGTGCCGGTCACGATTCTGACGCAGGCTCTCCGCCGAGGCGGGCGGGCACGTGTCGACGTTGCGCAATCTGCCAAAAATCACCAAGCTCGACACCGCGTTCGATATCCACGATGACGAAGCGGCGGCGATCCAGTCGTTCTCCAAGGGAACCGCGGCAAGAGTGTAAGTCGAGTCCCTTCCTGGGCCGAAAGCAAGGAAAGATGGCGAGAAGGACGTGCCGCTAAAAAGCTCTCAGGCCGCCGCATTGTCTTGACAAGACCAGGATGGAAAAGCTGAGAGTGCTGATTGCAGAAGGAAGGGGGACAGGTGCCTCTTGAGGTCTGTCGGAGACACGCACCTGTCCGTTAGCGAGGGTCGGCCTCGCTTGGGTATGGATGCACTAAGTTGCGCAAGGTTAGAACTTGCAAGAGGGCGAAGCTGTCCGAATAGAGACAGATGAACGTTTATGTCAAAGCTAGCTCCGACCCCCAGATGCTACCCGGGCGGGGCGGCGAGCTATCGCCAGAGATCGCTGCGCCACAATAGGAACAGCGGACAGCCAGAAATGGCTGTCCCACTGTTGCCAGAGTTACTCGTAGCGGAGGGCGACCAGGGGATCGACCCGGGAGGCGCGGCGGGCTGGGATCCAGCAGGCCACGATTCCGGTGATTAGGAGGAGCGAAGCTACCGAAGTCAGCGTGATGGGGTCGTAGGCCGAGACACCCCAAAGTTGTGTGGCGATAACGCGAGCCACGGCGAGGCTGGCGATTACGCCGAGGACGATGCCGGCGCCAACCAGGCCCAGGCCCATGCGGATGACCAGGCCGAGTACGTCGTGCTTCTCCGCGCCGAGGGCCATGCGGATGCCAATTTCGTGGGTGCGGCGAGCAGTGGTGTAGGCGAGGACGCTGTAGACGCCGATGGTGACGAGCACGAGTCCGATGGAGCCGAAGACGGTCATCAGCAGGAACCCGAAGCGAGGTCCGGCGTAAGAGAAAGAGGCGATGAAGGTTTCGAGCGTGCCCGTGAAGGTGAGGGCGACGTTGCTGTCGGTGGCCCAGATTTCGCGGCGAATGGCGTTCATCATGGTCATGGGCTCGGGTCCGGTGCGGACGAGAACGCCGCGCGCGCCGGAGCCGGTCATGGTGTAGGGGACCCACATTTCGGGCTGCACGGGATCCTGCAGGCCGTTGTTCTTGACGTCAGCTACGACCCCTATGATCTCGAACCACGGGTCGGCGAGCTTGTCTGGAAACTGCTCGAGCTGCGCGATGTGCACGCGCTGGCCGAGGGGATTTTCGTTGCCGAGATATTTGTGGGCGAAGGTCTGGTTGATGACGGCGAGCTTGCGCTTCCCTTCTACCTCGGCTTCGGTGAAGGGACGACCGTCAATGAACTGGATTCTTAGAACGGGGAAATAACCTTCGCTGCAAAGCTGGAAGAGAGCGGTCCATTTTTCGGCGTGCGTCTTGCCGGGAATCTCGATGTCGGAGTCAATGCCGCCGTAGGGCGGAAGCGTGCTGGTCTCGGTGGCTTCGAGGACGCCAGGAACGGCTTTGAGACGATTTAGCAGCGGGCGGAAGAAGCCGGCGAGCTGATCGGAGGTCTTGTAGCGATCTTCAGGGAGAGGAAGGCGGGCGACGAAAATATGGTCGGGCTGAAGACCGAGATGAACTTCGCGGAGGGCGACGAAACTGCGCATGAGGAGACCTGCGGCGACGAGGAGGGTCAGGGAAACGGCTACTTCGAGGACGACGACGGCGTTGCGCAGGCGACCATGCGCGGAGCCGCCGCTGGTGCCTTTGCCGCTGTCGCGGAGCGGGTCGTTGAGATCGCGGCGGACGACCTGAAGCGCGGGTGCCAGACCGAAGATGACGGCGGTGAGCACGGCTACGGCGAGTGTGAAAGCTAGAACTGGAAGATTGAGACGGATGACCGCTTCGGCGGGGATGATTTGCTGCGGCATCAAGGCGACGAGACCTTTGAGTCCACCCCAGGCCATGAGGGCACCAAGAATGGCGCCGCTGACAGCGAGGAGAAAACTCTCGACCAGGAGTTGGCGGATGATGCGCCAACGGCCAGCGCCGAGCGCGGCGCGGATGGCGAATTCTTTCTCGCGAGTGGTTGCGCGAGCGAGGAGGAGATTGGCGACGTTGCCGCAACCGATTAGAAGCAAAAGACCTACGGCGGCAAGGACGATGTAGAGGGTGGTGCGGAAGCGGCCGACGACGAGATCGGTGAGGGTTTCGATGTGGACGCTGAACTTTTTCGGATAGTCCTTGGGATAGACGACCGAGAGATTTTTGGCCACGACCGTGAGGTCGGATTCCGCCTGACGGATGGAGATGCCCGGTTTTAGGTGGCCGAGAAGGAACCAGAAAACGGGAAATCCGTTGCGTTCCTGTGCGGCGGAACGGCTGGGCGTTTGCGGTATCCACATATCGGCATCGCCCCAGCCAAAGCGCGGAGGCATGATGCCTATGAGCGTGCGTTGCGCACCGTTGAGAACAAAAGTCTTATTGATGAGAGAGGGGTCGGCGCTGAAGCGGGTGATCCAGGTCTTGTAGCGCAAGACGAAGACGGGTGGAGCGCCAGGCTCGTAGTCGGCAGGCTGTGCGACGCGGCCGAGGAGCGCGGGCATGCCGAGGAATTCAAAGGTGCCAGGGGTAATCAGGTTGCCGTCGAAGCGCTCGGTGCCTTCGCCGGAGCGGTAGAGGACATCGAGGCCGGCGTTGGCGATGACGCGGTCAAACACATGATTTTGGGCGATATAGTCGAGAAATTCGGGACCGGAGTAGCCAGCGCGGCCGCCGGGTTGGTTCTGTTCCGTGTCGTGAATCTGGACGGAAACCAGGCGCTGCGCGTCGGTGTAAGGGAACGGCTCCATCAAGACATTTTCGATGACACTAAAGATAGCGGTGGAAGCGCCAATGCCGAGGGCGAGCGTGATCGCGGCGATGATGGCGAAAGAAGGGCTCTTGCGCAGGTTGCGGAGGGCGAAGTGGATGTCCTGGCCAAGTGTACCCATGATCTTGCCTCCGGCATTGCTGCGAGACGCCTGCAGGAGATACGTGCTTGGGTACCCAAATGTTTCTACCTAATGTTGCGATTCGCGAGGACGGCACAATAGGAAGCGGCAGCACCTGCAGTCAATCAGGACGGGCTGATGGCTAAAGGTTAGCGGGTATATTTTCTGAAAACCGAAAAGCCCCGGCTGCGAACGCGGCCGGGGCTTCTAGACTCTGAGAGGGTTACGAGAACTACTCTTCGTCGCCCTCGCCTAGCTCGGCAGGCACAGGCGTCAGCGTGCCAAACAGGCCGTGCAGCTCGTCGGCGCCGCCGGCGGTGAAGAACAGGGTTTCCGACGAACCTGCTCCCCCGTTGTTACCGAAGGTAAGCGACCAAAGGCCACCAATGGTCACCAGCGAATCATCCGGATTCCGGACAAAGCCGATGAACTTCTTGGTGAAGCCGTTGAAGGCGGCGATCCAACCGCTGCGGAAATTCCCGACGAGAATGGTGTTGCTGAACTCGCCGAAATCGCGCGGGGTCCAGACGACGCCCCAGGGGGCGTTGAACCAATCACCGTGTTCGAGGCGGCCTTGAAGCTTGCCGTCGGTGCTGAAGATGTCGACGAAGCCGAAGCCATCGCCGCCGACGGGATCATGGCGGGGGCCATCCTGTTTGGCATACGTGACGAAAATGCTGCCGCCGATGTTCTGGACGTTGAAGGGCGCGAAATCGCGGGGAATGGTGTCGTCATCGAACGCGTCTTCGCCCAAATGTACGCGGCTGAAATTGGTGTCGTAGACTTCCACGCGGCCGGAACGGAAGTTGCTGACGTAGAGAACTTTCTTGCCATCGATTTCGCCGGAGGTCAGGCCCTTGTAGACTGCGCTGTGGCGGGAGCCTTTGTCGGAGTTATCGACTTCGAGAACCGCATTGACCGAGGGAGGTTTGGCACCAGCGGCAACGTTGGCGCCGGGATTCCATCCGGAAATCGTTCCGTCCTCGGTGGAAAAGATGAAGAGGGCGGGCAAACCGGCGGGCGTACCCTTGTTCAAGAGAAAATCGGTGGCGCTGCCGTTGAAGACAACGCCGGTGGGCGCCGACTGGGTTCCAGGGGCAAAACCAGGAGGCGGAACCATTACAAAGTTATTGAAAGGACTGTTGATCCCGTTACCGTTCGAGTCTGGATGAGGATCTGCCGCGAAGTTAGCCGTGGGGGTTGCGGCGGCAGGGTTTCCTGAAATTGCGTAAAGCGTCGAGGTGCCAGAGTTATTGTTGCCGACCCAAAAAGGGCTGCCGTTGGGGGAGCGAGTGAGTCCCCAGGGATTGAGCAGGTTGGGGTCGGTGACTGGCGCCTTACCGACTGATTCAGTAGGATCCGCCACCAAGTTGTTTTGAATGTAATGCTGCGCGGGCGTGAGGCCGGGAAGCACGAGTGCGGCTAACGCAAGAACTGAGAGCTTTGCGTACTTCAAGAAACACTGCATAAGTCGTCTTTCCTCCAAGCAAGATTTAGATCAGCGCGGCAGAAATGAGTAGCGCGATGAGCTACTGAAACCGAGCCCTGAGCGCGAGCCCGCTTCTTCGATGCGTGGTGCGCAGAAGCGATACAAGCGACAGAGATAAATTAGCTTGGCAGGCGAGAGGCAGGTGTCACGAAAAGGTCAAAACGGAGTCATCTTCTGGCGCGGCTGACGGTGTGACTGATTTGAACGTGTGGGATGAACGAGTGTGGAAGGCGACAGAGAAAGAAGCTACCCTGAAACTAACCCAGTACTTCATCTTTGGGCAAGGAGAGAATCATGTTTCTACGACTTCTGCGACTCTGCTGCTTCGGATTCCTGGCGCTCACGCTTGTGTCCTCTCCTGCGTTTTCGCAGGGCAAAGGGAAAGGTCATAACAAAGGCGATGATGACCAAGGACCGGGAAAAGGAAACAAGAAGGCCAAGCACGAGTTCGACGCGCGCGACCGGGAAGTGGTCACGACGTACTATTCGAACAGAAATTCTAATCTGCCGCCTGGACTTGCGAAGCGTGGAGGAAATCTTCCACCTGGGCTGGAGAAACAACTGGAACGGAACGGGACGCTGCCGCCGGGATTGCAGAAGCGTGTTCAGCCGTGCCCGGTGGAGTTAGAGCGGCAATTGCCACCAGTGGAGGCGGGTTACGCCCGCGGCGTCATTGGCGCGCACTTAGTGATCTACAACCGGAGCACTAATGTGATCGTGGACATCATGAAAGATGTGGTGCACTGAGCGCAGCCAGTGCTCGAGTCTCGTACAGTTTCGCACACCAAAAGGGGCGCGCGTGCCGGACGTCCGCGCCGACTTTGCGCCTACGCGATTGGGTTTTTTGCTACAATTTACAGCAGCCGTGAAGATTTGACGCACATTGCCGGCCTGAACTAACCCTCCACAATATCTAACCGGTTGAACCCAGACGGTTTCGCTGTAGGCGCATTTGGAAAATGGCTTGCAACTCTGGGTGCGCGGTACGGGTTTGCCTGCTGTCCCCAGCAGTCCCACTCTTGGGTGAAGTCCTAGGACGTACATAACCTTCCCCATGCTCACGCATGTGTGGCAATTCGCATCACATTCCTTATTCACATTACTTTTCACTTGGGAGAGTGGCATGAGAATCCTGATAAGTAGGTGGGCCCACCGAAATACAGGAGTATTGCTTGCCGGATTTGCGTTGCTGGTTTCCGCAGCAATAGGCGTGAGTTGCGGTGGCAGCACAAAGGTGATGGGAACGCTACCTGGAACGGTTGTCGTTTCCATCAGCGATCCGCCGAGCTGCATGCCGCCAAACGGTACGTTTACGCACGTATTCGTTACGGTGCGCTCGGTGCAGGCACATATCGACCCGAATGCGGGCGACGACAGCCCAGGTTGGCAGGAACTTGCGCCACAGCTTGCCAACCAGCCGATGCAGATTGATTTGTTCTCCCCGCCACAAACGACTTGCGTGCTGGCGCAGCTGGGATCGGCGAGCTTGCCTGCCGGAAGCTATCAACAGATCCGGCTTCTGCTGGTATCGAATAATCCTGCCGCGGGCGACGCAACGCCGCCGAACAATGCGTGCGCCGGAAACGGATTTAATTGCGTGGTTTTGACCGACAAATCCATCCACGAGTTGCTGCTAAGCAGCCAGGCCAACACGGGATTGAAGATTCCGCCGGGACAAATCGTTGGCGGCCCCCTTCAGGTCATGGCCGGGCAGAGTGTGGATTTGAATATTGATTTCAACGCTTGCGCTTCCATCGTGCATGAGGGAAACGGGGCGTACCGCTTAAAGCCGACGCTGACCGCCGGACAGGTCAGCGCGAACAATTCGGGAATCGGTGGGCAGGTGGTGGATTCGTTGACCAAGGCGCCGATTGCGGGAAACGTGCTGGTGGCTATCGAGCAGCCGGACAATACGGGCGCCGACCGCATCTTGATGCAAACGGCCGCGGATGCGAATGGGAACTTTCGGTTCTGCCCGCTGCCTACGGGAACGTTCGACATCGTGATCGACGCAGTTAGTACGACCAATGTGCCGTACAACGCGACGGCCGTACTGAACGTGCCGAATGGAACGAACCTCAACACGATTCCGCTGATTGCGGAGACCGGGGCGGCAGCTCCGGCGGTGTTGCAGGGATTCGTGACGGCGACAAAGGGCGCGAGCACAGCAACTGCGGATGTAACACTCGCGGCGCTCCAAACCGTCGCGCTGAGCGGTTCAGCGTCGCGGCAAATCACGGTGCCGCTGGAGTCCATCAATGCCGTGGGAGCAACGCCGGCTGTCGACTCAACGGGAACGATTTCGGTGGAATCGAGCACGAACTGCCCGGTGGGCGCTCCCGTGAATTCGAACTGCGCGCAGTACACGCTGGTGGTGCCCGCGAGCAATCCGAACGTCGGCATCTTTTCCTCGTCGGGAGTAAGTTATACGGGACCGGCTACCGGCGACGTCCCGTTTACAGTGGATGCCCAGGCGTTTGTGCCAATGAGCGGCGGGACGAAGGACTGTGTGCCATCGGAGATCCCTACATCCAAAGACGACGGCGGCCTTGCGCTGAAGGCCATCGCGGCGACGACTACGAAGGTCGCGAGGATTGATTTCAGCGGGTGCTCGTAGGAGCTACGAGGCTTTTTCCTGAGCGTAGGCCAGGTATTCTTCGTAGGGGCCCTTGAAGTCTTCGATCTTGCCGCCTTTGAAATGCCAGATGCGGGTGGCGACTTCGTCGATCACGTCGTGGTCGTGAGTCACGAGCAAGACGGTGCCATCGTATTTTTGCAGCGCGATATTCAGCGCGTTGATGGATTCCAAATCAAGATGGTTTGTCGGCTCGTCGAGGACGAGGAAATTCGGCTTTTGCAGCATGAGCTTGCAGAAGATGAGCCTTGCCGATTCGCCGCCGGAGAGCGCTTTGGTGGGCTTGAGAGCGTCGTCGCCGCTGAAGAGCATTTGGCCCATCAGGCCGCGCAGCTCCTGCTGATTGGCGGCGGGATCAAACTGCCAGAGCCAGTCGATGGCGGTCATGCCTTTGGTGATGGAATCGCCGTGATCCTGCGCGAAATAGCCAACGGCGACTTCGTGTCCCCAGACGACGGCGCCGCTGTCGATGGGAAACTCGCGGTCTAAATCTTCGATGTAGCCCGTGGCGTTGCGAACCAACGATTTCAGTAGAGTGGTCTTGCCGGTGCCGTTGCGGCCCATTAGCGCGATTTTTTCTCCGCGGGTAACGCTGGCGGAGAAGCGCGGGATGACCTTGAGACCGTCGTAAGATTTTTCGATGCTGCGGACTTCGAGCGGATGGCGGCCGGAGGCGCGCTTCATCTCGAAGCGAATGTAGGGGCGCTGAATGTTGGACCTGGCGAGCTCGGAGGTTTGCAGGCGCTCGACTTCTTTCTTGCGCGAGGTGGCCTGCGCGGAACGGGTACCGGCGGAAAAGCGGGCGATGAATTCGTTGAGCTGGGCGATTTTCTTTTCGCGCTGGGCGTTTTCGGATTCGATGCGGGCGCGGATATGGGTCTTGGCGACGACCATGTCGTCGTAGCCGCCGTTGTACATGATGATGGTTTCGTAGTCGATGTCGGCGGTGTGGGTGCAGACGCTGTTGAGGAAATGGCGGTCGTGGGAGATGACGATTAGAACGCCTTCGTATTCGCGAAGATAATCCTGCAGCCAGTGCACGGAATCGAGATCGAGGTGGTTGGTGGGCTCGTCGAGGAGCAGAGCGCTGGGATTGCCGAAGAGGGCTTGCGCGAGGAGCACACGAACTTTCTGGCCGCCTTGCAGCTCACCCATTTTGCGCTCTTGCAGCGAACTCTCGATGCCGAGACCGTCGAGGAGAATGCCGGCGTCGGCTTCTGAGGTGTAGCCGCCCTCTTCGCCGACGATGCCTTCCAGTTCGCCGAGGCGCATGCCGTCAGCGTCGGTGAGTTGCTCATGCGGCTTGGCGTAGAGCGCGTCGCGCTCCTGCAGGGCGTCCCAGAGGACTTTGTTGCCCATCACGACGGTGTCGATTACGCGGAATTCGTCAAAAGCGAATTGATCCTGGCGAAGAACGCCCATCTTTTTGGGGGCGGTGATGGAGCCCTTGGTGGGCTCGAGTTCGCCGGTGAGAATTTTCATGAAGGTGGATTTGCCGGCGCCATTGGGGCCGGTGACGGCGTAGCGACGGCCGGACATAAAGGTGCAGGTGACGTCCTCGAACAGGACGCGCGGGCCGAAGCGCATGGAGATGTTGTTGACTGAGAGCATAACCTTCCAATTGTACCGTAGATTTTGCGGAGAGCTAAGCGGCTACCGAGGGATATTGGAAAAAGATAACGCTGAGACGCAGAGGTGCGCGGAGATAGGGCGGCAGCGGCTCCGGCTCGAGTGGGGGATGGATTAAGGGTGCAATTGCGCCGGTTCCGGACTGGGGAATTCGTGTTCCCAGCGGGCGATTACTACGCAGGCGAGGCAGTTGCCGAGGACGTTTACGGCGGTGCGGCCCATGTCCATGAGTTGATCGATGGCGAAGAGGAGGAAGAGCGGCTCGGTGGGGAGATGGAAAGACGTAGCGACGGCGAGGACGATGACAAGGGAGGCGCGGGCGACTCCAGCGGTGCCTTTGCTGCTGATGAGCAAGGTGAGGAGCATTACGGCCTGTTGGGCTAAGGTGACGTGAAGGCCGGCGGCTTGCACGATGAAGATCAGAGCGAGGGATTGATAGAGGCTGGAGCCATCGAGATTGAAACTGTAGCCGGTGGGGAGAACGAAAGCGACGGTATCGCGCGGGACGCCGAGAAATTCCATTTCTTCCATGGCACGAGGGAGAGCGGCTTCGGAGCTGGCGGTGGCAAAGGCGATGGTGACGGGCTCGGCAGCGGCGCTGAGGAATTTCCTTATGGGAACGCGGGCGAGGAGCGCGATGGGAAAGAGAATGCAGGTGATGAAGATGGCGAGAGCGACGTACATGGTGGCGAGCAACTTCAGTAGCGGCAGCAGAACGCCCAGACCCAGATGGCCGACGGTGTAGGCGACGGCTCCGAAGACGCCTATGGGAGCAGCGAGCATGACTATGTTGGTGAACGTGAACATGGTTTCGGAGAGGCTTTCGGCGAGGGCGAGCATGGGGCGGCGCTTCGCTTCGGGGACGAGCGCGAGGGCCATGGCAAAAAGGATGCTGAAGACGACGACTTGCAGGACCTGGTTTTCGGCGACGGACTTGGCGATGTTTTCAGGGAAGATGTCGATGATGAGTTGCGTGGCGGAGTGCGGGGTGGCGTTGAGGGACTCGGCGGTGGCGGAGGGCGGGAGGCGGACGCCTGCGCCGGCGCGGCTGATGTTGATGGCAGCGAAACCGATGAGCAACGCGATGGTGGAGACGATTTCGAAATAGATGAGGGACTTGAGGCCGAGACGGCCGACGCGCTTGAGGTCGGCGTGACCGGCGATCCCGACGACCAGGGTGCCGAAGAGGAGTGGGGCGATGATGACGCGGATGAGGCGGAGGAAGATGGTGCCGAGGACTTGCAGGTTTGCGGCGAAGGAGGGGAAGTCGTGGCCGACTTCGACACCGGCGAGGAGGCCGGCAAAAATCCAGGAAGTGAGGGAGCGGCGTTTGGCGGAGATGGCGGCGATCAGGGCGATGACGACCCAGCGGAGGACCGTGGGAAGGAAAGGAGGCAACACGCCCTTGCCGGACAGCAGAGAAATGGCAATCGCCAGCGTTGCGACTGCGATTGTCGCGGCGAGGACTTTGTTTTTCATTCGCGCGAAACGGTATGCCGGATGGGTCCGGGTGTCAATGGCTTGGCCCAGGTGGACGTCTGCGGTTTGTAATTAGAGGTGGTTGAGGTCCTTCGGCCCGGCTGAAATGCGCCGGGACCTCAGGATGACAGATTTCGAGTACGACTAAGAGCGCGGCCAGAAATGGTCGCGCCACTTTTACTGGATCAAGTCTTCTTCAGGCCGTTGGGGATTAGCGGCAGATTGTTCAGGCGTTGTGCGGTGGCGTCGAAGATAGCGTTGCCGATGGCTGGCGCTACGGCCATGATCGGCGTTTCGCCGGCGCCGGCGGGGGCGATGTCTTTGCGATCGAGGAGGACAGCTTCGATTTCGGGGAGGTCGCGGAAGCGCGGGACGCGGTAGCGGGAGAAGCGCGGATTGGTGATGCGACCATTTTCAAATTCGATAGCTTCGAAGAGCGCGCCGCCGAGGCCTTGGATGTTTGCGCCGATGACTTGATTGCGCAGGCCGTCGGGATTGACGATGGCGCCGCATTCGAAGGCCGTGACCAGACGCACGACGCGGACGCCGCCGGATTTGGAGTCGACAGCGATCTCCGCGCAGGTGGCGACGTAACTTCCCTTCTCGTTTCCCCCGGCGATGCCGAAGCCGCGGTCCGCTACTTTCGCCCGGGGCCATCCGAAGGTTTTCGCGGCGGCTTCCAGAACGGCACGCAAACGCGCGTCTTCGAGATTCCTCAGGCGAAACTCAAGCGGATCGATTTTCGCGGAGTGCGCGAGCGCGTCCATGTGCGTTTCGCGGGCGAAATGATTGGCGGTGGCGGCGAGTCCGCGGTAGGAGCCGCTGCGCAGAACCAGCGGCACGGAGTGAAATTCGGTGCGCAGATTGGGGACTACGTAGGGCGTCTCGATTCCGGACGAGCCGGAATGGTAGTTGTGAAAGTCCCAGGCGAGGAGCTTGCCGTCGGAGCCGATGGCGCTCTTGACTTCGATGACGCCCGCGGGACGGAAGTACGCCCAGGTGAATTCTTCTTCGCGGGTCCAGACGACCTTCACGGGCCGGCCTGCAGCGCGGGCAAGGCGCGCGGCTTCGATGGCGGCGTCGCCGGTGTGCTTGCCGCCGTAGGCGGAGCCGGTGTCGGGAACGATGACGCGGACATTGCTTTCGGGAATGCGGAGAGTGTCGGCGAGTTCGCCGCGGACGCCGAAGGGACGCTGCGAGCCGGTCCAGACGGTGAGCTTTTCGCCGGACCATTCGGCGAGAGCGGCGCGGGGCTCGAGCGGGGCGTGGGCGATGTAGGCGACTGTGTAGGTGGCGTCGAAGCGGTGCGCGGCGCCGGCGAGGGCGTCTTCGACAGAGCCCTTTTGCTTGCGATGGCGGTCGTCGGATTTGGTTTCGGCGCTGTTTTTCAGGTAGGAGAAAATGTCGCTGCTGGAAGTTCTTGGCGGATCCTCTTTCCATTGCGCGCGAATGGCGGCGAGGGCAGCGCTGGCTTCTCGCTCGGTGGGCGCGGCGGCGGCGACGAAATCGCCGTCGCGCACGATGGTGATGCCGGTGATGGATTTGGCGGCGGTGTCGTCATAGGAGGTGAGCGTTGCGCCGAATGAGGGCGGGCGCAAAACTTTGCCGTACAGCATGCCGGCGGGATGCAGGTCGGGCGTGTACTGGTGGTGACCGGTGACGAAATCGCGGGCGTCTACTTTCGGGACGGGCTTGCCGGCGATGCTCCAGTCCGGCGGCGGCGTGACAGGATCCTGCGCGGGGAGATTTTGCGCGAGCGTTTTGCCGCGGGCGAGGGACGCGTAGGTGATCGAGCGGCCGGAAGCGGGTTCGGTAACCTTTGCGTTTGCAGCTTTGAGGCCTTCGGGAGCGACGTTCCATTCTTTTGCGGCGACTTCGATGAGGAGGTCGCGGGCGCCGGAAGCGACACGGCGGAGCTGCGGCGTCATGGAGGGCGTGGTGCGGCTGCCGAAGGTTCCGGCGTCGAAGGGCGTGAGCGAGGTGTCGCCCATGACCATGCGCACGCTTTCGAATGGAACGCGCAGCTCGTCGGCGACGGTTTGCGCCAGCGAGGTGCGAATGTTCTGGCCGATTTCGACCTTGCCGCAGAAGGCGGTGACCCCGCCGTCCTCGCCGATGTGCAGCCAGGCGCTGATGTCAGAGGGTAAATCTTGCGGATGGAAGCCGTGCGAAGGCGCGGTTTCCTGGGCGGCTTGTGAATCCCTCGCGATAGCGAAGACGGCGATGCCGGCGCCGAGGAGCTTGAAGAATTCACGGCGAGCCAGTTCGAAATGGTGGATGGAGCCGGAGGAGAATTCGTAGCGTTCCGGTTCGAGGATGAGGTTTTGCGATTGGTTGCTCATCGCGGTCATCGGGCGCGCTCCTGCATGGCCTTGGCGGCTTGCCGTACGGCATCGACAATGCGCGGGTGGGTGCCGCAACGGCAGATGTTCCCCTGCAAGAATTGAACGATTTCAGCGGAGCTGGGATGGGGATTGTTTTGCAGCAGGCCGACGCTGCTCATGATCATGCCGGGCGTGCAGTAAGCGCACTGAAAGGCGCCGGCGTCGATGAAGGCTTGCTGCACAGGGTGAAGGCGACCGTCTTTCTCGAGACCTTCGATGGTCGTGACGGGCTTCCCTACCGCGGCGCTGACGGGAATTTGACAGGAGCGGCGCGTCTGTCCGGCGAGCAACACGGTGCAGGAGCCGCACTGCCCTTCTCCGCAGCCGTACTTGCTGCCGGTGAGACCGAGTTCGTCGCGCAAAACGTATAGCAAGGGAGTTTCGGGATGGTAGTGAACGGGATAAAGTTTGCCGTTCACTTCGATTTCGATTGCGATTGGCATGGCGCTCCTTGCGCGGAGGCACGGAACAGGTTAGGTGAAGATATTTCCCCCAAAAGTATCGGCGCAAGAAACAGAGGCTGTCAAATCAGAAAAATCCAGTCACCGTCGCGCAGACTATTTTCAAAACGGATGAGCGGCACTCGACGATCCGCTACACGCCTTCGCCAAATTCGGCTTCTGGCTGAGGCAAACGATCGCCGTCGCGCGCAACCCACACGTATAGAGTTGGGAGCAGAAAAATGCTGATAAGCAGCGCGCCAGTCAGCCCTCCTACGATAACGATGGCAAAGGGCCGCTGCGAATCCGAACCTATGCCGCGAGACAGCGCCGCAGGTAACAAGCCTAGAGTCGCAACGAGCATGGTCATCATAATGGGACGCAGCCGAAGCACGGCGCCTCCGGTAGCCGCGGCCTCGATGGTATGGCCCGCAGCGCGAAGCTGGTTGATGTACTCCAGCATAATCACGCCCGTTTCCACGGAGACGCCAAAAAGGGCCAGGAACCCAACGCCGGAAGACACACTGAGGTGCGTGCCGGTCATCAACAGCGCTAGCAGCCCACCAATCGGTGCTATGGCTACGTTTGCGAGGATTAACCCGGCCCATTTCGCAGAGGCGAACATGGCGTACAAAACGATGAAGATGACGAGGATGGTGATGGGCACCACAATCATCAGCCGCCGCTGAGACCGTTTCTGGCTTTCGTATTCGCCCGCCCAATCGATGTGATAGCCCTCTGGCAGCTTTACTTCCCTACTTACGAGTTTCATCGCTTCTTCCACCGCGCTGCCCAGGTCTCGGCCCCGTACGCTGTATTTGATGGCGACATAGCGGGAATTCTCTTCGCGATAGATTTCGGAGGCGCCGTCGCGCACTTCCACCTTGGCGAGCTGCTCTAGCGCGACGCGCTCTCCCGTGGGCGACACCAACCGGACATTCTCGATCGCCTCCTTGGTGCCGCGATAGGGAGCCTGATAGCGCACCACGAGGTCGTAGCGCTGCTCGCCCTGCAGCACTTGGCTCACGGTTTTTCCACCGACCGCGGTTTCCACGGCATCCTGCACGTCCACCGCGTTGATGCCGTGACGCGCGGCCTGCTGCCGATCAACGGCGATGTTCAAGTTAGGCTGCCCCAAGACGCGAAATAATCCCAGATCCTCGACGCCGGGAACACGCCGCATCACGTTGACCACTTGTTCGCCTTTTTCCTCCAGGATGCGCAGATCCTCGCCATAAAGCTTGATGGCCAACTCGCCCTTTACGCCGCTGACCGCTTCCTCCATGTTATCCGCAATGGGCTGGGAAAAATTCCAGAGAATGCCTGGCATCTTGCTGAGCTCGCGGTCCATCGCGGCGATGAGCTCCTCTTTGTCCTGGCGAAACGCGGGACGCCACTCGTCCTTGGGCTTGAGATCGACGAAGTATTCGGTGTTGAAGAAACCGGTAGTGTCCGTGCCGTCGTCGGGTCTGCCAACCTGGCTGGTAACGACTTTGACCTCGGGAAACGAAGCAAGCTGGACACGGGCCTGGTTTGAGACACGTACACCCTCGGTGGGTCCGGTGCTGGGCGCGAGGGTCCCGCGCACCCAGATGGCGCCTTCATCGAGATGCGGCAGGAATTCCGAACCGATTACGCCGCTGACCATTAGGAACACGGCGATGGCGAAAGCCGCAGCGCCAGCTCCAACGGTTACAAGGCGATGCTCGATGGCCCATTTCAGCGCCACGCGATATTTCTCGCGCAGGAAGTCCATGACGGGGTTGTGCCATTCGCGTACACCGTGACGGAACTGAAGCAGGGCCAGCACTGGCGCAATGAGTATGGAAAAGACGAGCGCCCCAAGCAGCGCAAAGGAAACCGTCCAGGCCATGGGCTTGAAGAGGCGCCCTTCGACGCTCTGCAGGGTAAAGATGGGCAGGTATGCAGCAATGATGATGGCGCGCGCGTAAAAAACGGGCCGCAGTACTTCCTGTACCGCGTCGCGAATGCGCTCCAGCGGCGTCTTGTGCTCGCTGGCCGGCAAGCTAAAGTGCCGAACAATGTTTTCAATGATCACAACCGTGCCGTCCACGACCATGCCGAAATCCAGCGCGCCCAGGGAGAGCAGATTGGCGGGAATTTTGTTGAGATCGAGACAAATGGAGGCAAACAGCAGAGAAAACGGAATGGTCAGGGCCACAATTATGGCGCCGCGAAAATTGCCAAGAAAGAAGAAGAGAATGACGGAGACCAGCAGCACACCTTCGGTCAGGTTGTGAAGCACTGTGTGCGTAGTCAGATGCACGAGGTCGCTGCGGTCCAGAAACGGCACAATCTTCACGCCCGGCGGAAGGATGCGCTCGTTTAGCTCTTTCAGCTTTTCGTGAATGGCGACCAGCGTTTCATCCGCATTGGCGCCCTTCCGCAGGAGGACGATTCCCTCCACCGCATCTTCGCTATCGAGCACCGAGCCGTCGGCGCGCCGAATGGCTTTGCCGATTTGCCCCAAGCGAATCTTCGGCCCCTGCGTGACGACGCCAATATCCTTCACGCGAATGGCAGTTCCGTTCTGCGTCTTGATCAGCGTGTGTTCGATGTCCGCGACGTTGGTAAATAGTCCCAGGGCGCGAACATTGACCTGCTGCAACCCGGCCTCAACGAAGCTCCCGCCGGCGTTGGTATTGTTGTTGGCGAGTTGTTGTTCAACCTGGCCGATGCTCAGGCCGTAAGCCACTAATTTCGTGGGATCCAGGCGAACCTGGTATTCGCGGGTTGTGCCCCCAAAACTAATGACGTCTACGACGTTGGGAACAGACTTGAATTGTTTTTCGAGAGTCCAATCCTCGATCGACTTCAATTCCATCAGGTCATACTTCGGATTGCTGCTCTTCAGCGTGTACCAGAAAATCTGTCCCACCGGGCTCCAGTCCGTACCCATTTGTGGCTGCAAGCCATTCGGCAGCGTGACCTGCGCGAGTCGTTCCAACACTTTCTGGCGGTTCCAGTCGTTGATCGAATCGTCGTCGAAGATGAGCATTACGCTCGATAACCCGAAGAGCGAAACAGAGCGAAGGTGGGTCAGGTGCGGCGTTCCGTTCATCTGAATCTCGATCGGGATGGTGACCTGCTGCTCCACCTCTTCCGCCGCTCGTCCCGGCCATTGCGTGATTATTTGGACGTAATTGTTGGCCACGTCCGGATACGCTTCTACCGGCAGGTTATGAAACGATATGGCTCCCCACACCAGCAGGAGGAGGGCAAGCGCTATCACCATCAAACGGTTGTTGAGCGCGACATCGATGAGCGCGCGCATTACCGGAGTACCCTTCGGGAGTTTTGACGAAGATCCACTTATTGCTCCACGGTGTTCTGCAACACCAATGCGTTGCTGACCACCTGCTGCCCCGGTTTAATGCCCGAAATGATTTCCTGCATTTTGTCTGGCAAGGCGTTTCCGGCAACAACTTCTGTGCGGCGGAACTTGTTGCCGCCCGTCGGGACGTAGACCCAATCTCGATCGTGCAGGTACAAAATGGCAGCAGCGGGCACCGCCGCGCGCGCTTCCTTTTTCTGCCCGTGGAATGTGGCGGTGACAAACATGCCGACGCGCATGATTCCAGGATTGTGCACTTCAATGCGCACTTTGGCGGTGCGCAGCGTCGGATCGAGGACCGGCCCCACGTTGCTGATGCGCCCGGTAAAGACCTTGTCCGGGTACGCGTTCAGACGAATTTCCGCTGTTTCGCCCACATGCACGTCGGCCAGATCGTTTTCGTAGACGTCGCAAAGAATCCACACGTTGGACAAGTCCGAAATTGTGAACGGATTTGGCGAACCCAGCCCGGCCACACCGGCGGCGTTAGTGACCTGCTGATCGGTAATCACGCCGGAAGCTGGAGCGACAATGTCAACAATTGCGGCAGGATGATCGATGCTCCCACCGAGGACGCGAAGCCGCTCGGTGGTGTTCTCCACGTCGACCTGGGCCTTATTCTCGACATCTTCCGCAGTCTGGAAATCGTTCAGCGAGATGGCGCCCTTGTCGTAGAGCAGCTTGGCGCGGTCGAACTGAATTTTTGATAGCTTTTCGTCGGCGACTGCCTTTCGATAGTCGGAAAAGGCAGCGGATACGTCCGCGCTCTGCACGCGCAGCAGGAGTTGACCCTTTTTTACGGTGTCTCCGAGCCGCGCTTTGATTTCCACTACGCGGCCGGTGGCAATCGAAATAACCGGCACGCTGCGAGAGATGTCCGGAGTGACGGTTCCGGTTGCGTTCAACTGGGATGCGGCCTCATACGCGACTGCCGTGGCCAGCGGAAACTGCTCCGGATGATCCACCTGCACCACGTTCAGATCCTGCTCCTGCTCGACCGTTGCCGGAGGTGGCGCTTCTGCCTTCGGATCCGCTTTGCCACCGCTGCAAGCCGCCAGGAAATAGCTGGAGGCAAAAAACGCGGCCATCGCTGCCGTGCCGGCGCGTTTCATGGGATAACCTCACGTCCGGCGGCAAGATTCAGTTGGCTTGCGGCGTTCAGATAGGAAGCAACCAAGTTCAGGTAGTTGACCTGAACGCTCCGATAGTCGGCCTGGGCATTCAGAAAATCGGGGAGGGATGCGGCGCCGTGTTCGTAGGAAAACGCAATCGTGTCCCGAACTCTCGAGGCCTGGCTTAGATAGCGGTCCTTATACGGCTGCAGGAGGACCACCGTGCTCGTTACGGTGGCGTAAGCAGAATCCACATCGCTGAAGACTTGCGTCCGCGTCGCCTCCATCAGTTTCTCGTTCCGGTCGATGTCCAGTTCCGTGCGCTTCTTCTCCCCTTGATTCCGGTCGAAGATGCGGAGGGGGATGCTGACACTGGCGCCGACCGTTTGGTGCGCAAATGGGTTGTTAAACGAGGGGTTGTACGTATACCACGCGCTGAAGGTTGGATCAGTTGAGCCGTTCGCAACCGCAAGCTTGTGATCGGTCTGGGCTTTGTCTATGGCTTCAACAGCCGCCTTTAGGTCCGGCCGCGCATCCAATGCCATCTGCCGGACCTCGTCCAGCGAAGCAACTTGCGTGGAAAAATCGTACGGCCCCGTAACGTCGAACTGTTCCACTGGCGTGCGCTCGTTCAGTAGCGCTAGAAGCTGAATCTTCGCCGTTCGCAGATTCACGTCCGCGGTTTGCAAATCCGATTCGTACTGCACCCGCTGCAATTCCAGACGGTCCAAATCCACCTGCGCGATCGCTCCGGCTTTGTAGCGCTCGCGATTCACGTCCAGAAGATGGTCGTAATAGGAAAGATTTTCTTTGGCCAGGTCAAAGATCGCTTTTTCCTGTAGCGTTTGAATGAAGGCCATGCGCAAAGTAAACAGAAGAGTTCTATTCAGGTCCGCCTGGCCGGAAATGGCTATCCCCGTCCCCTTTTGAGCGCTCTCCAGCCGCAATTCCCGCTTGTGTTGCCGTTCGTGCAGGTAGCTAAGGTTGGGCGCGAATTGCGTGCCGGTGAACGGCTGCCATATTCCCTTGTACGGCGCGATTTGAGTTCCGTCGACCGGCAGAGTGAAGGTCGGGTTGGGCCGCAAAAAGGCGGTCACCTCTTGGGCGCGGGATTCATCGACCCCGATCTGCCCGGCGCGTAGCGTCGGGTTCGCCGACTCAAACTTGTCTCGAACCTCCTGCCACGTCAGCGCCCGTTGCGCACAAGCGCTTCGCGCGGAAACCGCAGCGAGGAATAGCCCAAACAACAGGCGCCTCGATAACCGCTTCATGAAACCTCCCAATGCGTTAGTACACGAAACTGAGTGTTCTTGTGTGAGGCCGGAGTGAGTTCACCGCCGGTGCGCACGCTGCCCGCGGACACTTGCGCCGCCAGGTGCACCATATTCCGTGTTTGTTAGTTTTGCGTTAAGAGCGCTGGGGAAAAGGCGGAGCCCGACCAATAAAGAGAGATACAGAAGCTGGGAGTAACGCAGACCCAGCGCGTGCGGCGAGCAACAGGGTCATTCTCCTGGGCACCAGATATCCGCCCTCTGTCCGGCAATCGCCAGCGTCGCCGCGCGAAAGAGGGAGCGCGGCAGCGGCATCCCCGATTTCATCCGCCGCGAATGTCCAGGACATTTCGGAAGCCGCGAAGGCGCTGTGAAATTCAGCTGGATCAGAAGCCCTAAAGTTACCAAAGCCGTCGTTCAAGAGAATGGCGACGGGCTTGTTCGTCCACGCCGTGGTGACGATCACGTCGGGAAAACTGTCTCCGTTTACGTCGCGTGACGTGATTTGCAGCCCGCCCGTGGGCGCCGTGATGCCCACGGTCCGGCCACTGCCGCCGCTCAGATGAAAGGCAATCCAGTATCGAGTACTGATCGAGTTGCTTTGACCGACGTGCACGCTGGCGAGATCCGGGCGGTTATCTCCGTCAAAATCAGCGATGGCAAAATGGGTAGGCGCTGGCCCAGGGAAAGCAGCGGCAGTCACCCCTCGCCCCGAAATTCCCAGGAGCCAGCAGAACGCTGCGAAGGCCCAAAGGGCAGCCTTCGTAACAAAACTTTTGTAGACCCACACTCTCATAAAATCCAGACGCGCAAACCCGCGCGCTTCAAGCCAGTCGTATGCCCTTGACCTACTTATCTGGTCATTGTAAAGGATATCACCCGATGCGCGGAACCGACAGTTTTGTACTCAGGCTTGAGTACGTATGAATTCACACTGGACACGCTTGCCGGTAGAATCGCGAAGGAGACCAGGTGGACAAGAATGAGGTCTGCGCCAAAATTCAGGAAATCGGGATCGTTCCCGCGGTCCGCACGTCGTCTCCCGAAGACGCCCTTTTCGCCGCCGAGGTGGTTGCTCGCGGCGGAATCCCCATCGTCGAAATAACCATGACCGTGCCGGGCGCGATAGAAGTGATTTCGCACCTGGTGAAAAACCTTCCGGAGGTGATCGTCGGTGCAGGGACGGTCCTGGACCTTGAAACCGCGCGCCTTTGCGTGGACTCCGGCGTGCAGTTTCTGACCTGCCCGGGACTCGACCTGGGGATCGTGGAATTCGCCAAGCAAAGAAATTTGACCATGATGGCCGGCGCCCTCACGCCTACGGAAATCGTCACCGCATGGAAAGCCGGCTCGGATTTTGTGAAAGTATTTCCGTGCGCGCAAGTCGGCGGCGACAGTTACATCCGAGCCCTAAAGGGACCTTTCCCTAAAATTCCCCTGATCGCGGCAGGGGGCGTGAACCAGCAAACCGCGGCCAACTTCATTTTGGCGGGAGCGGTGGCGATTGGCATTGGACGAGAGCTGATTCCCAAAGAAGCGGTGCAAAGCCGGCAGGAAGGACGGATTCGCGAGCTGGCACATCGCTTTCTGAACTTCGTGCGAACCGCTCGCAGCCGGAGAGCTGCAGCGCTCTGAAATGTAGGGCAGTTTTCGGGTTTTACCGGGCGGTTGGTCGAAACAGCCTGTTCGAAACCCGACAGGACGTTGCCACAATTCGGAAGTTCATTCTGCGGCTTTGGCAGCCAACGATTCCACCACCGCAATGTTTTGTAGCAGTTCTGGTGGTATGCCATGCCGCTGCTGCAGATAGGCCGGACTGTTGAACGAAACCCACACTTTGCCTTGTTCATCCTCCCAGACCAAGATTTTCAAAGGCAGATCGATCGGGAGGCTGGGCGCCGCCTGCATTAACGGCGTGCCAGCCTTCGGGCTGCCGAAGATCAGCAGCTTGGTGGGGCGCATTTTCATCCCCACCTTCTCCGCCTCTCCGCTGTGGTCAACGATCGCAAACAGCATCACTCCCTTACTCAACAGAATTCCCTTCAGCTTCTCCACCGTATCCTCTACGGAGTGATGACTGACCTTGTCGACAATTCCATTGGCCTGACTCATGGCCGCTCCTTTTGGCTTGAATGGCATAACGCGAGCCCTTGTTACACTCGAATCCAGTTAAACAAAATGAGCGCGAGCGTGGCAGTTCCGACAATCACCCACAGCGTGAGGCCCTGCAGCAGCGGGCGGACGCCGACCTTCTTGAGCGTTTCCTTGTTTAGGCTGGCACCGATCAAGAATAGGGTCACCGTCAGGCCTAACGTACCGCCGTAGCTCAGGGCGCCGAAAGCCGCGCTGAATTGCGGCAGCACGGTATTGAGCAGCGCGGCCAAACAAAAGAACAGGATGAACCACGGCCACTGAATGCGCGCCTTGCTCTTCCACACTACCGCAGTCCCCAGAGACAGCGGAACAATCCACAGCGCCCGAGCAAGCTTGATGGTGGTGCCTATGGCGAGCGCCGTCGGACCGTATTTTGCCGTCGCGCCGACCACCGAACTGGTGTCGTGAATGGCCAGCGCCGACCACAGCCCGAACTGGCTCTGGCTCATGTGCAATGCCAAGCCAACCGGCGGAAAAAGGAACAGGGCGACCGAATTCAGGATGAACACCGCTCCCAGCGACACCGCCATTTCTTCTTCGCTGGCCCCGGCAATGGGTCCGACAGCGACAATGGCACTTCCGCCACAGATCGCGGTTCCCGCGCTAATCAAAAAGGAAGGCTTCTTGGCGACGTGGATAATATATCCGAGGCCCAGCCCCAACAGCATCGCCGCTGTGATGCTCAGCGCGGTGTAGAGAAAACCGGAGCGTCCGGCCTGAAGAACTTCGTGGAGATTCATCCCAAAGCCCAAGGCGATTACCGAGGTTTGCAGCAGAAACTTAGTCAGATTCCGGCTCTCAAGGTGAAATGGATGCGCCAGTGTCAGGCCGTAGATGAGCCCACCGAGCAGAGCGATCGCCGGTGAAACTAGGCCGCTGGCCGCCAGGATCACTCCCACAAAAAATATGGCCTTGTTCACGGGCAAAGTCTCGCACGGCAGCAGACGGCCGTCCAACATCAATTGGCGGAGATGTGCGCTGTGCAGCGCTCTACCTCGCTCGCGCCAAGTCAGACATTTGGATTAGCTTTGGGTTCAACAGCAGCGGATATAGATCGCTTGTAACGGCTTATCGCAGCCTATGGCGCAGCTAAAAATTCTCTCGTGCGTTGCGTCCACGCTTTGGCAAACGTGCCTGCCTGTAACTGTCCAATTCAGCGCGGGTAATCTCGTATTGCGTCGCAGGAGGATTATTCGAATAAGTGGCCAACTCAACGTGGAGCCTGAGCGCGCAGATGCCCGGCGCGTCTTGATAGCTGGCGTGGTGCGAGACAAACGCCTCGTTGGCAATATTGAACGTGAACTCGCGATCCTGCCCTGCTTCGCGCACATTGAAGGTGTATTCGCGTGTCAGCCGCTTCGCTTCGAATCCCATGTACTGGACAATGATGGCGCTGCTCATTTGGCACCTGTCGCGACAAGAACACAACCGGTTCGGGCGTTGCAGTGCACTAGTAGCTCCGGCGGCGATTGCTGCCCGCGGGCGCTCCGGAGTAGACCCGGCCAGTACGACATCCCCCGCTGCGGGGGTCCTGCCAATGCGATTCCATCACCTGCAACGCGCGGCCATCTACATCGAACCCGTTCATCTCCGTGACGGCACGCGCCGCGTCGCCCGAACCGAGTTCAACAAATCCGAAGCCACGCGAGCGCCCGCCTTCCCGATCGCAAATCACTCGCGCGGAGGTCACCTGAAATCCCTTGCCGCTGAATATCGCTTCCAGTCCACTGTCGGTTATTTGCCCGGAAAGATTCCCAATGTAGAGTTTGTCCATTTCTACCTTTGCCCGCGAGGGGCTTAGCTACTTTTAGGGATGAAATACTTTCTGGTTCTTCAGCCGCGTCGCTTCGAGGTCGTCTGTTTCCTTTTGCTGGCGCTCCGCTTCTCGCTTCGGGCGCTCTCGCTCTTCCAGCTTCACCGCTGCCGCGATCGCCAGGTTAGCGTCCGTATTGACGCGCTTCGAATAGATAAGCAGCCCAAAGTCGTCGGTGAAGGCAAAGCGGACAAGATCGACCGAATACTGGGGACCTTCCCAGGACGCAACGATTTGCGGGGTCAAATCGTATCGATCGTCCGCCGCCGAATCGATCGCCAGCGGAACGCTCGCCACGGGGCCATATTTTGCCGTAATCGCCCGCATCATGTCCGGCGACGTGAGCCCTTCGGTGGAGGCACGG
>Ga0210406_10001235_pt1 | contig 32244 bp, 31 predicted proteins | sample IncBWC30MmetaG_FD_155454 | JGI IMG/M metagenome (GOLD analysis project Ga0210406, IMG submission 155454) | Forest soil microbial communities from Barre Woods Harvard Forest LTER site, Petersham, Massachusetts, United States - Inc-BW-C-30-M | ecosystem: Environmental > Terrestrial > Soil >... | reverse complement strand
CCAATCGGAAATCCTGCATTTTTTTGCAAGCGGGCGAGTTGAGCGCGCGAGTTGACGACATTCCGCGCGACCAAGTCGCTGTAACGGAGAAGGGCTTTCATGACCGGCTCGGCTCCCGCAAGGGGCACGGAAATAGACCCCGTTAGCGGGGCGGTTCCGTGCACTGGGCGGGTTGGGCGGGGTTTCGTTCTATGTTGGATATTTACTTAGCCGCGCCGTCTATGCCAGTTGAAGGGCTTATCAAAGGCGCGCTTGCTTGCTCTGGGGCGCGCTCCCGGCCCCCCATCTCACCCTTTGGACGGCGGGTGGAAACAGAATAGGCCAAAAGCCGTTGGCTTTTGCAAGCATTTTTTAGCCGGATGGCCGTGCCGTTAGACGATGTTAGCGATGGCGTTAGCCGGAGCGGCTCCCCAGGCCTTGGGAAGCCTCTCTAAGTCATTGTTTTTATTGGTGAGCGCGGTGGGAATCGAACCCACGACCCTCTGATTAAAAGTCAGATGCTCTACCTATTGAGCTACGCGCTCGCCTCGAGGCCCGAAGGCCCCCGCGCCTCGTGCCTACAGCCTCATCCCCGATGGGTCAACGCCGATGTCTGTCTTCAACTGCGCCGTTCGCGCGGCGCGAAGCCGCACGAAATCATCGCCGGCGTGATGCGACGAGCGGGTCAGCGGCGACGACGAGACGAGCAGGAAGCCCTTGGCCGCGCCGATCGCCGCGTATTCGGCGAATTCCTCCGGGTCGACGAACCGCTCGACCGCGTGGTGCTTCGGCGTGGGCTGCAGATATTGGCCGATGGTGAGGAAATCAATCTTGGCCGCGCGCATGTCGTCCATCACCTGCAGCACTTCGTTGCGCTGTTCGCCCAAGCCCACCATCATGCCCGACTTGGTGAACAGCGAAGGATCAAGCTCCTTGGCGCGCTCAAGCAGCCGCAGCGAAGCAAAATAGCGCGCGCCCGGTCTCACCGTCAGATATTTCGACGGCACGGTTTCGAGGTTGTGGTTGAACACGTCCGGCTTCGCCGCGGCGACCGCCTCGAGCGCCCCTTCCTTGCGCAGGAAATCCGGCGTCAGAACCTCAACCGTCGTTTGTGGGGCGGCGCGGCGGATGGCGGCGATGGTGCGCGCGAAATGCCGCGCCCCGCCGTCGGCAAGATCGTCGCGGTCGACCGAGGTCACGACGACATGCGCGAGGCCCAGCTTGGCGACCGCGTCCCCAACGCGTGCAGGCTCGTCCTCGTCGAGCGCGCCCGGCAGGCCTGTGCGCACATTGCAAAAGGCGCAGGCGCGGGTGCAGGTGTCGCCCATGATCATGAAGGTGGCGTGGCGCTTGTCCCAGCATTCGCCGATGTTGGGACAGCGCGCCTCCTCGCATACGGTTGCGAGCTTGAACTCGCGCACCAGGCTCATCGTCTCGGCGAACACCGGCGAGCCGGGTGCGCGCACGCGGATCCAGGGCGGCTTGCGGGCGACTGGCTGGTCCGGCCGGTGCGCCTTTTCAGGGTGCCGCAGGCTCAGGCTCGCTCGCGGTTCGGTCAGGTCGATGAGCCGGGTCATGACTTTATGTAGGGTTGGCCCGCGGGGCGGTCAAACGTTGCGTCCTCAACCTGGACCCGAATTCGCGCGGGCGCGCCGCGACGACGCCGCCCGCGCGCGCAAATAAAGGCGCATAAACGCGAGTAAGAGCGCATAAACGTTAGTAAAAGTGCTGGCGTTTACTAGCGTTTATTTTTCCGAATCGAGACTTTTCAATGCGTTACGAGCGATTCAAGTAAAAAAATCCGGAGCCCGCCTCGGACTCCGCAGGCGATGTCTCGAGCGCGCTCGCCTCTCCCATGAATTCGGGCGCCCCCGCAAGGTCCACCCCTTCCCCCTTGGCCTCGACCGGCGCATCGTCGGGAATTGCGCCGATTGTCTTCAAGTGCTCCTGCACCGCCGCTGCGAAGGCCTCGTCGATGCCGAAATTGGCGGCCATGCGGTTGATCTTGTCCATGAGCTTCTTGCGCGCTTCGTCGTCATAGACCTGGTTGGCGGTGGCGACCGTCTGATAACGGTCGAGCCGGTCGAGCGCCTTGAGATAAGGGGTGATCGCCGAGATGTCGCCGGCGGCCATGGCTTCGGCCGCGAGTTGAATCGCGGGAGCAAGACGGTCCAATTGCAGCTTCGCATGTTCGGCCCCGCTGTCGACCGCCCGTTGCTGCAGCTCCTTGGAGACGATCTGCCGGATGCGTGAGGGGCTCACGCCTTCGTCGGCGGCGATTTCGTCATAGGTGAAGCCTTCGCGCAGGCTAGCGAAGATGCGCCTCCGCCGGAACATCATGCCATGCGCGCCCAACCGCCGGCGCCGCGCGGGTGCCTTGTCTTCAACCATCCAACCTCTCCTTACGCGACCCGGATATCGGGGAAAAATAGATATAATATCTAACATTCTGCAAAACACAAACAAATGTCGATACGATTCGCGTTCGCTTTGCGAAATATTCGTTAAATCAATGAATTACGACGTAAGGACGGGCTGTCTTGCCCCTGACGGCCACCCGCCCTGGGGTCAAAACCCAATCGGCAGGTGGCCGCTTCGCGCAAATGGCGGTCATTGCCCAAGGGCGCGCCGAATGAGTCAATTCGACCCTTTTCGGTCGTTGCCGGTCGGACCCGATACGAACGGAAGGCGTCCAAGAGTGGACGTTAGGCCGAATTCGCCCCGACTCGGAGGATAACCGTGCGATGTCAATTCGCCGGCGACCGGTGAAGGGGCCGTCCCCACGATCGCGCGCAACCAGCCGCATCATTATGAGTTTCGGTTCATAGAAATCAGTGAACCTATGTTTTCTTAACTGTCTCGGTGGACATCGCGTTATTAAGAAAATTCGAGTTACATCCGGTTGGGATTCGTCAACGTCTGAAAGCGATCATGCGTCGGCTGGAAGGTGTGGACGATCAACATGAAGGTGGCATCTCGGTTCTCAGCGCTGTTCAGCCCGTTGCGCGCCTTTGGACGCGATCAGTCGGGGAACATGCTGATATTGTTTGCCCTCTCCGGGCCGATTGCGCTGGGATTTGCGGCGTTAGGCTCGGAGGGCGGCGAACTCTATTGGAAAAAGGTCGCCATTCAAGGCGCCGCAGATCAGGCAGCGGTCAGCGCCGTCAATTCATTCAACTCATCGGCGACCGCGTATACTATAGAGGGTAAAGCGGTCGCTGCCTCGATGGGATTTGTCGACGGTACGAATGGCGTCACCGTCACCGTGAACAATCCGCCCGCCTCCGGGTCCTTGAAAGGAAAGTCAGGGTCGGTCGAAGTGATTATCAGCCTCACTCAGCCACCGATGCTTTCTCGCCTCTTTCACCCCAGCAATTTCATCATCGACGGCCGCGCAGTGGCGACTTTCGGTGGCCCTGCTTGCGTCCTTGCGCTCGATCCGACGGCAAAAAACGCGCTCACTTCGGGCGGCAGCACAATCGTCGACATGCCAAAGTGCAACTTCGTCTCCGACTCCAACGCCTCGGATTCGTTGTCGGTGGGTGGTTCGGCGTCAGTTACCATCAATGCAGCAATCGCGGTCGGCGGAATCAACGCGACGTCAGGATTGGTCGACAACGCGAACATAAGCGGCGCGGCCACGGTGCCAAACCCTTACGCGGCGCTCTCGGTTCCCTCGAAGTCGTCATGGGGCAGCAAGCAGAACGACACCGCCGCCGCAGGGGCGACTGTCACGCTCAATCCGGGATGGTACAACAACGGCCTGCACATCACTTCGAACCAGGTCGTCACGCTCAATCCCGGCGTCTATTATATCGATGGAGCCGGAGGCAGCTTTGGGACCGAGAGTGGGGCGGTGGTCACCGGCACGGGGGTCACGTTTGTCCTAACCTCAAGCACCGGCAAAAGCAATTCCTTTCCGACCGTCTCGATCAACGGCAGCTCCTCCGTGCACATCACTGCCCCGAACAGCGACTCGGCGCTCGGGACGGACAGCTCCGGGGTGGTCATGTTCGAGGATCCGAAAGCATCGGGAAACCTCGCGATCAACGGCAACTCCAATACCTACTTCGGCGGCGCCATCGTGGCTCCGTCAATGGCAATACAGTTTAGCGGCACGGGCGTCTCCGGCACAGGACAGAACTGCACCCAGATCATCGGGGACACCGTAACTTTCACTGGCAACAGCGCCATCTCGAGCGATTGCGGCAGCCAGGGCACGGCCGCGATCAGCGGCGGGGTTCAGACGGTGTTGAGCGAATGAGAACGCGCCGGAACACCCTTAAGAGATTTCGCCGCGACCAGCGTGGCGTTGCGGCGATCGAACTGGCGCTCGTCATCCCTATTCTTGCTTTGAGCGCCGTTTGCGTCGGAGATCTTGGCCGGTGCGCCTTGCAGAGGACGTGGGTGAGCTACGCCGCCAGCGCGGGCGCAGAATACGCAGTCACGAACGCCACGAACGGTTTTAACGCCAGCAAGATCACGGCCGCCGCGACAGCCGCCGCACCGGTCAGCGGCATTTCGGTTAGCCCGGCGCCTAGCGAGTTTTATGGCTGCGCCGCCGCGACGGGAGTCAGTTCCTCGACACAAGGAGCCACCTGTCCACCGGATACGTCGACCGGCGGCACAGCTGGCAAATATGTGTCGGTGACCGCAACGATGCCGTTTTCCCCACTTTTTAGAGGCGTAGGCACCTCGTATCCGTCCACGCTTACCGCGACGGCGGTGGTGCGCATCCAATGATCGTCCGGCGGCTCACCCGCGACGAGAGAGGCGTCGCGGCAGTTGAATTCGCGATCACCTCTCCGGTCTATTTCCTGGCCTTCTTCGGCCTAGCCCAGGCAGGGCTATGGCTTTGGGCGGACTTTTCGCTCCAGCGCGCAGCCGACGCCGCGTCTCGCTGGGCCTCGATCCAGTGCGGGCCGAAGTTGACGGCATGTCCTACCGCTAGCCAACTTCAAAGCTACGCCGTGAACAATATCGTTGGGTTGTCCGTGCCCTCGAGCGTTCAGTCTGACGACAAGCGACCCCAATTGCAGCGGCGCCTTAGTCAAGGCTGCTTATGGCGTGCCGACCTTCACATCCGGTCTCGGACTGCCCGACATCACGGTCCACGTTAGCGCCTGCTACCCGATTTGAGCGGCGAGAGGCGCTTTTGGATTCCCGCTTGCGCGGGAATGACAAGACGGCTGGCTTTGACGCTATTTCATAGCGCGGCGTTCCAGTTCGGACATTGCGGATTCCGCCGCCATGCGCTCTCACTTCCGCGTTAAGGTTGCGATATAAAACCCGTCCGTGCCGGTCGTTTTCGGGCTGAGACGGATGCCGGCGCCGAGCGTCGAGCGATGCTCGGCAAGCGCTGGCAAGCCGGCCGAATTCGCCTGCGCATTCGCGTCGATCGGCAGGAGATCGTCGTGGCGGCCCATGAACGCGGCGATCCGGTCCTCGTTCTCGGCCCGCAGAACGGAGCAGGTGATGTAGACGATGCGTCCGCCTTGCTTGACGAAACGCAACGCGCTTTCGAGCGTTTCGTCCTGATCCTTGATGCGCTGTTCGAGCGCGCCGGGGCGGATGCGCCACTTGGCGTCGGGGTTGCGCCGCCAGGCGCCGGAGCCGGTGCACGGCGCGTCGATCAGGACCAGATCGCAGCGTCCTTTGAGGTCGCCGAGCACATCCGTTTGGCCCCTCGGCGCCCGTACCTGGACATTGCGCGCGCCGGATCGGGCGAGCCTGGCGAAGATCGGCGCAAGGCGATGCGCGTCGGGGTCGGCGGCGTAGATCTGTCCCTGGTTGTCCATTGCGGCGGCGAGCGCCAGAGTCTTGCCGCCAGCGCCCGCACAGAGATCGAGGGCTTGCATGCCGGGCTTGGCTTCCGCGAGGAGCGCGGCGAGCTGCGAGCCTTCGTCCTGCAACTCGACGAGGCCCTTGACGTAAGCCGGGTCGGACGCGAGCGGCGGGGCGCGGCCGTCCGGGCGCATGGCGATGCGCATGCCCACGGGAGAGAGCGGCGTCGGCTCGGGCTTGAGATGGGCTAGCGCGCGGAGCGCCTTGTCGCGCGTGGTCTTGAGGGTGTTCACCCGCAGATCGACCGGCGCGCGCTCGGCGAGCGCCCTGCCCTCCTCCGCGGCGAACGCGCCGAAGCTCGCCTCGAATTGAGGCGTAAGCCATTCGGGGAAATCTCCGATGACGTGCGACGGCGCGCCCGCCAGACCACCAGCAGTAAGCCGCTCGCGTTCGGCTTCGGTGAGCTTTGCCGGCGCGTGGCCCTCGCCGGAGAACAGCACGGCGATCGCCTCGGCGTCGAGGTCGTGCGTTTGTCTCAGCGCGCCCAGCATTTCGGCGCGCGGCCCGGCTTCGCCCATGATCCAGGCAGACGAGCTTTTCTTACGCAGCACCTCATAGACGAGAGCCGATATCGCCGCCCGATCGCCCGAGCCGGCGAAGCGGTGCGCGAGGCCCCAGTCCTTCATCGCGTCGGCCGCGGGTCGATGACGGGTTTCGATGTCGGCGAGAACTTCGATCGCGGCGGCGGCGCGGGCGGCGGGAATCATGGTGATGAGAACCTTTGGGGGTCAAGAGTCCCGGTTCTTATCCCCGGTAGCCAGGCGAACCTATATCTCGCCTCGCGGACAATGTCGCGCAAGGCGGTGGAGCTTGGCTTCGGAACGAACTAGAACAGGTTTCGCGGAGTGGCCGAGGGTCGGCCGAGAGATCAGGAGCTTTCCGATGAATGACGCGTCCAAAGAGGAGGCTCGACTCCTGAGCGGCGCCGAACTCGAGCTCGTCGCCGTGACCCGGCCGCCGGAAATCGAGCGCCAGTCCGTCGATGAGCTCAAGGCCGCGGCCCGGCGCCTGCGGGAGGCGCACGATCGCGCCAAGGCGATCGGAACGCGCCAGGCGCGCGAGATGCGCGGCAAGGCCGAGCCTCGTGGCGCAACGCCAGCAAAGGACAATTCGGGAACCGTCGGCAAGGCGCAGGCTTTGCGCGACGCGCTGGACCGGGTCGAAGCGGAGTTGAGCCGCCGCGAGGCAGCGCCGTCTTAGTCGCCCTCCGCGCCAAAGAGCCCCGCTACTGCCCCATGCCCGGCAGGGTCCCCATGCCCTTGCTTAAGATCGTCAGCATCACCTCGTCGGCGCCGCCGGCGATGGATGCAAGACGGCCATCGCGGAAGGCGCGGCTCACGGGCGTCTCGTTCATATATCCCATGCCGCCCCAATATTGCAGGCAGGCGCTCGGCACTTCGCGCCCCAATTGACCGGCCTTGAGCTTCGCCATCGTCGCCAGCTGCGTCACGTCCGCTCCGCCGATCATCGCTTCGGCGGCGCGATAGACCAGCGAGCGCAAGAGCTCGATCTCCGTCTGCAATTCGGCGAGCCTGAAGTGCACCGTCTGGTTGTCGAGGATGCTGCGGCCGAAGGCCTTCCGCTGGCGTGCATAGGCGATCGTCTCGGCGATCGTCTGCTCGTGCGCCTTGAGGCAAGCCGCCGCGGCCCACAGCCGCTCTTCCTGGAATTGCATCATCTGGTAGACGAAGCCCTTGCCCTCGTCGCCGATGCGGTTGCGCTTCGGAACCCTCACGCCCTCGAAGAAAATCTGCGCGGTGTCGGACGCGCGCATGCCGAGCTTGTCGAGCTTGCGCGCAACCGTCACGCCCTTCGTTTTCATTGGCACGCAAATCAGCGATTTGTTGCGATGTTTGGGACCGTCGCCGGTATTGGCGAGCAGGCACATCCAATCCGCCTGAGCGCCATTCGTGATCCACATCTTGCCGCCATCGATCACGTAATCGTCGCCGTCCGATCGCGCGGCGGTCTTGATCTCGGCGACGTCGGAGCCGGCGCCGGGTTCTGACACGCCGACGCACGCGACCGCGTCGCCCGAAATTGCGGGGGCGAGAAACTCCCGGCGCAATTCATCCGAGCCGAAGCGCGCCAACGCAGGCGTGGCCATATCCGTGTGGACGCCGATCGCCGCCGGCACCGAGCCGCTGTGAACGCCGCCAAGTTCCTCCGCCATCATCACCGCGTAGGAATAGTCGAGCCCCGCGCCGCCGAATTCGGACGGCTTGTTCAGCCCCAGGAAGCCAAGAGTCCCGAGCTTCTTGAACAGCTCGTGCGCCGGAAATTGACCAGCCGCCTCCCATTCGTCGACATGCGGATTGATCTCGGCGGCGATGAATTTCTGTAAGCTTCGACGCGGCTCGTCGTGCTCGGCCGTGAACAACATGGCTCGCCCTCCGTTCCTGCCCCAAGCATTTAATCTATCATTGAATGACGGTCTGTCGCCCGCATCGGGTTTTGCTGCTCGCGATCTCAGAAGAGCCTGGTTTGAAATTGTTCTAATTACGAAATGACCGCAAACGCTTGCGGGGCGATTGGCGTTTCTCTACCTCTGGCTCAACCGTCGGCCGCATGCCGGCAACAGCTGAGAGACATTCATCATGCAGATTGCCGCGACACCGGACTACGACACGATCGCAGCACTGGACCAGATGAAAAGATCGGTCCGGATGGCCTTTTGCGGCGTCATGCAGTCGACGCGGCTCCCTCCTATGGCCGCGCTGAGTCTTGCGGCGACGGCGGTCGGCTTGCTCTATCTCGAGGTCGCGGCGGCGCATCGCGGCGACGACCAATGCCCTTGCGGTTGGGAGCCACGCAGCGCGGCCGACCTCGAGGCGCTGCAGACCTAGCTTGCGCTCGCCGCCAAGCCGCATCGTCCGGCTGATTTCCACGCGGTTCCGGTCGAGGGCCACGCCTGAGGATAAAGGCTTGGCGGGCTGGGCGACTTGCCAGGGCAATTAGCGCCTAGGCGTGATCGCACGCCAACTCCGGCTCGTCCTGAGGGTCGCGCTAAGTGCGGCGTCTCGAAGGACGCTCCAGACCGCGCGGGACCACGGCGCCAAACGGAGCGTTCCCTTCGACAAGCTCAGGGCAGGCTTTCGAGGCCTCGCCCAAAGCGGGGCGCCCCAGAATGAGGAAATGAGCGCATCCAACAGCCGATCGCACCAGCCGGCGTCGGCCAACGTCATCGGTTGAGTAGAGTTGATCGAATCGCGGCTTTCAGCGATTCTTCCCGGGCGCGGCGTGACCGCGCCAGCGCGGATAGGGAAGGCGCACAAATGTCGAAAAGCCTTCGCGTGATTGTCGCCTGCGCAGTTCTTGCCGCACTTGCGGCTTGCGCCGCGCCGCCGCCACCGGCCCCGGTTGTCACCGCCCCGCCGCCGAAGCCGCTCGACGCCAAGACGCAACTCGAGAACCACATGTGAGAGCGCCGAACTCTGGCGCCTCTCTACGCCCCTGATGGATGATCGTTCGGGCTCTCGCGGGTGATGGCGACGGGAAGCCAGGCGTTGTCACACTGTCCGGACAGCCCGCGAGCCGAGACGCCTACCTCACGCGACGTCCGCTTCAAACCGCGCCGGGGTGTTGGCGCCCATGAGACAAGGGCGACGAAGAGCGTTGTGCTCCACGCCCCTTGCACAGTGCGGCTCGCCACGATGACCCAAAAGATCGCCAAACACACCGCGAGCCCTCCGCCGGCGAAGCTGAACAGGCCGAGCCCCGTGACGCGCGCGAGCGCAAACGTGGCGAGGGTGTAGACTGCGAGCGGGAACGTGAAGCCCCACCAGCCGAGATTGAACGGCAAGCCCCCGCGCAGATAGCGCACCGTCTTGAGGATCGCGAGGCTCAGCCACCAGACGCCATAACCCCACAGGATCAGGCCTCCGATCGCGCCGAGGCCAAAGGCGACCTCGCCGACGGGCGCGAGCCCATTGGCGGCGAAAATCGCCGGCGCTGCGGCGCCGAGCACGACGAGGCCCAGCGCTCCGGTCCCGATCGGCCCGAGCGCGAGCCAGGCGGAGACCCCCATGTCACGCTCGGGCAGCTTGTGCAGCGCAAGCCTCAGGAACAACAGCACGAGAACGCTCATGGCGAGCGGCACGGAGCACGCCCAGAGGACGTAGCTGAGGATGAGGACCAGGAAGGCCTCGGGGGCCGCGAGGTGCGGCGCCAGCAGTCCGCCGCTTGCAGCGGCGACCTCCGAGGCCACGATGGGGAGCAGCCACACCGCCGTCAGCTTCTCTATCGAGTGCTCCTGGCGGGTAGACATGAAATAAGGGATGGCGAGGCCGCAAACGACCGACATCGCCGCGTCCGCCTGCCAAAGAGCGCGCGCGACGCTAACGGCTGAGCCCGTTCCAAGGAAATCGGGGCCAAAGGCGAGAAAGCCATTGACGATGGTCGCGAGCCCCATCGGGATCGCGCCAAAAAAACATCGACATCACCGGGTGTCTGAAAATCAGCGCCGCCTCACGGGGGAAGAGAACCCAGCGCGCGCCATAGAGAAGGCTGAACAGCGCGAAAAGCGCAATATTGGCCAGCCACAAAGCCATTGCGACTGCGCGCAGGCCCGGAAGGGGAAGCGGAAACTGGTTCAAGGTCAACGCGAGCGCCCCGGTCCCCATGGTCACGGTGAACCAGTTCGGGGTGAAGTTGCGGACGATTTCCAGGAGCGGCTTGGCGTCCCTGCGCGCGAGCGCCTGAAACTGGATGTCGAGGACGGTCATTGGTTTTTTCTCCTGCACGGAGGCCAAGGTAGCTTGCGTGAGTCAATCGTTCCAATAGATCATTGTATTCGGTATGATCTAATTTGTAGATTGAATGAGGATCCTGTGACGCTCGAGCAGTTGCGCGTTTTCATAAGTGTCGCGGAGCGCGGGCACGTGACGGAAGGGGCGCGGGCGCTCAACCTCGCGCAATCGGCCGCGAGCCATGCGATCGCGTCGCTCGAAGCCCGCCACGACGTATTGCTGTTCGATCGCGTCGGCCGGCGCATCGCGCTCACAGAAGCAGGCGCAGCGCTGCTTGCCCAAGCGCGGCGCATCCTCGCCGAGGTTGAGCACGCCGAGCAGACGCTCGCCGAATTCGGCGCGCTCGAGCGCGGCCTGCTGAGCCTGCACGCGAGCCAGACGATCGCCGGCTACTGGCTGCCGCAGCGCCTCGTCGCCTTCCAGCGCGCCTACCCGCGCATCGAGATCAGGCTGACGATCGGCAACACAGCTGAGGTCGCCGAAGCGGTCGAGAGCGCCACGGCGAAACTCGGCTTTGTCGAAGGCGCGGTTAAAAAGCGAAAGCCTGGAAAGCCTCGTCGTTGCCAGGGACCAGCTGGTCCTCGTCGTCGGTCCCGATCATCCGTGGGGCGAGGCTCGTTCGCTCAAGCCAGCCGACCTTCTGCAGGGAGAATGGGTGCTGCGCGAGGTCGGATCGGGCACGCGATCGGCGTTCGAACAGGCGCTGAGGCGGCTCGGCGTCCGGCCCGAGGAGCTCAGGATCGCGATCGAGCTCCCCTCGAACGAGGCCGTGCGTGCAGCGGTTGAGGCGGGCCTGGGCGCGACCGCGACCTCCGCCTCAGTCGCCGCGTCGAGTCTAGAGGCGGGCTTGCTTCGGCAGGCCCGGTTCAAGCTGCCGGACGCGAGTTTCATGTCCTGAGCCACAAGAATCGTCACCGCAGCCGCATTGCAGGCGCTCTGTTCTCGATCCTCGCCGCACGGACCGCCTGACTGCTCACGCCCCTGACGGGTGATAGTTCGGGCTCTCGCGGGTGATGGCGACGTCGTGGACGTGGCTCTCGCGAAGCCCGGCGCTGGTGATGCGCATGAAGCGCGCCTTCTCTTGGAACTCGGGGATCGTCTCCGCTCCGACATAGCCCATGGCGGCGCGCAAGCCGCCGGCGAGCTGATGCACGATTGCGCCGACCGCGCCGCGATAAGGCACCTGACCTTCCACCCCTTCGGGCACGAGCTTCACCTGATCCTTCACATCCTGCTGGAAGTAGCGGTCGGCTGAGCCCTGCGCCATCGCGCCGAGCGAGCCCATGCCGCGATAGCTCTTGTATGAGCGCCCCTGGTAGAGGAACACTTCGCCCGGACTCTCGTCGGTGCCGGCAAGCAGCGAGCCGATCATCACGCTGTCCGCGCCGCCCGCGATCGCCTTCGCGAGATCGCCCGAATATTTGACGCCACCGTCGCCGATCACCGGCACGTCGGCCGCGCGCGCGGCCTCCGCAGCTTCCAGGATCGCCGTCAGTTGGGGCACGCCGACGCCGGCGACGATGCGCGTTGTGCAGATCGACCCGGGTCCGATGCCGACCTTGATTGCGTCCGCGCCAGCGTCGATCAGCGCCTGCGCGCCCTCGCGCGTCGCCACATTGCCGGCGATGACCGAGACCTTGTTGGTCGCGCGCTGAATTCGGCGTACTTGGCTCAAGACCAGCTCGGAATGGCCGTGCGCGGTGTCGACAACGAGGCAGTCGACGCCGGCCGCCATCAGCAGCTCCGCGCGCTCGAACCCCTTGTCGCCGACCGTGGTGGCGGCGGCGACGCGCAAGCGTCCGTCGACGTCTTTGGCGGCGTTCGGATGCGTCGTCGCCTTCTCGATGTCCTTGACGGTGATGAGCCCTACGCAGCGTTGCGCATCGTCGACGACCACCAGCTTTTCGATGCGGTGAATATGCAAGAGCCGGCGGGCCTCTTCGTGGTTCACCCCCTCGCCGACCGTCACCACCTTGCGGGTCATGAGGTCCGTCACCGGCTGGCGCGGATCATCGGCAAAGCGGACGTCGCGGTTGGTCAGAATGCCGATAAGCTTCGCAGGTTTTCCGTCCGCTCCGCGCTCCACCACCGGGATGCCGGAGATCGAAGCGCGACGCATGAGGGCGAGCGCGTCAGCAAGCGTTGCGTCCGGAAAGATGGTGATCGGATCGACCACCATCCCGCTCTCGAACCGCTTGACCTTGCGCACTTCTTCCGCCTGATCCGCGGGCGCAAGATTGCGGTGGATGACGCCGAGCCCGCCCGCTTCCGCCATGGCGATCGCCAGCCTCGCCTCGGTGACCGTGTCCATCGCGGCAGAAATGATCGGCAGATTCAGGCGGATCGTCCGAGTGAGCTGCGTTCCGAGGTTCGTTGCGCTCGGCATCACCGCGCTCAGGCCAGGGCGCAGCAAGACGTCGTCGAACGCAAGTCCTTCGGGAATAGAATTGGGTTCAATCACCGCCATCGCCATGCGTCCTCATGTGGATCGAAGGCGCGGAATGCACAAGACTCGCATCCGCTGCATGGCGCGGCTGCCTAACACGGGCGCGGCGAAGTTCCTAGCCGAGAGCCCTCGCATTGATCCATTCGCGAATGCCTGCGTTATAGCCGGCCCAGAGCGTCGCGGTGGCGTCGGGGCGATGGGCGAGATGGAACCCAAACGAGGCTTGGGGCGTCACGCCGCGGGGTAGGAAAGGGCTTTATCAACCGGTTCACCCGCTTGCCAAAGCCAATGGGGGGCGGGCATGTAGCGCTCGTTTCCAATGAGGCCGAGGCCATGCCCACGACATCTCTCGGTTTCGCTTTCGCCTTCTTCGTCGCAGCCTTTGTTTCGACACTCGTCGGCCTCGCGTTGCGTGCGTATTTGGCGGATCGGCTGCGGCTCGATTATGCGCGCGACATGGTCGGCGGCGTGACGGGCCTCGTCATCACGCTGGTGGCGCTCGTCTTCGGCCTCTTGATCTGGACGGCGTTCGGGGTCTTTTCCACGCAGAAGACCGAGCTGCAGGTGATGGCCGCCAATGCGCTCGAGTTCAATCAAGAGACCAGGGAATATGGGCCCGAAGCGGCCCATGCGCGGGCGTTGATGCGGGCGGACTTGGATTGGGCGCATAAACAATTCTGGGGCGACGAGCAGACGAAAGAGGCGGCTTTGGCGGCTTCCATTCGCACCATGGATAATTTAAGCGTCGCCCTCGACCATCTGGAACCGACGACCGAAGCGCAGAAATCGTTGCTCGCGGACGCCAAGCGCAATTATGCCGCCATCTGGCAAAATCGTATTTTGATGTCGCTGCAAGGCATCGACGCGGTGTCTTGGCCAACCCTGTACTTCGTTTCCATGTGGACCTGCATTGCGTTTTTTCTGACCGGGCTGAACTCGAAATCCGGCCACGCGACCATCGCCGTGGCGGCGCTTGGATCCTTTTGCGTAGCCAGCGCGATGTTCCTGATCCTGGAGCTGTCGCAACCTTACTCCAGCGCCATTCGCGTCTCTTCGGACGGCATAGACTCGAAAAGCCCTGAAGGGGCTGCAATCGCGCGTTGCGTCCGACAAAGCCAGATGCATCCCGATATCTAAATGGGAGGGATCGGCACAATTGCGATTTCTGAATACCGGAGGACGTGGTTAGGGCTGCTTATAGGGCGGTTATTCGCTTGAAGCAGGTAACTCCGCTAGTTGACGCGCTTTTTTCAATATTTCGAGAGTATCTATCTGTAGTGCGAGTATCTTCGAGTTGCAGAGGTGAAAATTTGATCCTAATTGAGACAGCATCTCGATTGTAACTGTAAAGTCGCTTACGGTAACATGTCCAGGTTCATGTTTTAGATGTTGCATTTTTAGTTTAGCGGGTATTCCGTCTTCGAAGCCAATCCAGCTGGCGTGTATAATACGATTTCTGTCTTTGCTGTTATTTCTTATATCTTCAGCAAGAGCTACGGCGCGGCTATGAAGTGGTCGAAGGTGGGTAGAATTGTGAAAAATGTTGGCTAAAAGGTTTAGCTTGCGCTTGAGTGAAATATAAACGTCGTGAGATTCATCGCTATCTCGGGAAATCACTATTCCAGAGATAAGCAAATCGTCTAATGATTTTTCAATGCGTCCCCACAAAAGAAGCATTCGACCCATTGCGTCACAGAATCTCGCGCATAAATGGGGTCGTCAGTAAACGGCATTGTCTGTTGCTGTATGGCTGCGATTATGTCTGGATCAGGGTGCGACATTGTGAAAGCCCCAAAACGCAAAGAAACTGAACTGTTCTGGACGCTTAGCAGCAGTTTGAGCGCGCCGTTTACACGGTGGTCAAGAGCGCGCCGCAGCATAAGCCAGCCAAAAACCGCAGCTTAGCCGGCCGAGCCGCCATTTGTGAGAACCAAGTAAAGAATGCCAGATAGCCAATAGGGGGAATAGATCAGATCATGCGCGCGGTGCCCGCTTTAGTAGCTCTATTCGCATCAGTAGCTCTATTCGCATCTATATTTGCGGCCCATGCTGGTAAATTGCCCTCTGAGAGGGATCTAGAGGCTGCTGGGTTGGCGCGACCTGGACTCGTGCCAACCACTGAGCAAGAGCGCGCCCAGTGGAGCGCCGATATGAAATTTCCGGATAGGCTCTTCGGACGAGTCGCGACGGGCCTCTACAGATTTGATCACGGGAAGCTCGCAGAGACGAAGGTGGTGGTAACGGACCCTTCCGACATCGCTTTCATCCGTGCTGCCATGACCGAGAAATATGGAGTGCCAGACGACGACTCCAGCCATTATCAGGGCAAGTGCTTTGTTGATCAACGCGCCTACGCCTTCGTTAGACCTGCGATCGCCTTCGTTGCTTTCCAGTGCGAAGGCGAGCCGAGTCTACTGATATTCGGTACCGATCACCGTTTCGACGCCGCGCATTGATTGGCGCCATCATCTGACCGGAGAGCTGACTGAATTTTTTGCAGGATCGATATTCCATTTTTCCGAATAATATGCTATCATCACACTTTTCCAGAGAAGCGAGCACAGCATGGAACAGACCCCAGAACCCCGTCGGCGGCTCAACGTCCTGACCAAGGCCGAGCGGAGGAAGCGCATCTTCGCCCGCTTGCGCGAAGGCTGGGCTTATGACGAGATCGCCCGCGAGGAGCGGGTCAGCGCTGAGCGGATCCGCCAGATCGTCTCGGAAGTTCTGGGCAAGCGGGTCATCGACCGCGGCGCCGACCATGCGCATCTGCAGCTCGAACGCCTGATGCCCGCCTTGCGTATCGTCGGAGAGGCGATCGGGCGCGGAGAGCTGAAAGCCGTCGCTCCGCTCATCAAGGTGATCGACCGGCTCGACAAGCACCAGGAGACGGTTGTGGCGAAATACAGTTACGGCCCCGAGGAGCGGCAGCGCCTGCTCGACAAGGTCAACCGCCTCGTCGACAATCTCGCCCCCGTCCGCGACGAGCCGGACGTCTCGGCGGCGGACGCCGACGAAAAAGAGTTCGTCGAAAATCCGACGTAAGCCATTGAAAATGCTCACTTCGAACGAGAGAATCCAAGGAAATCCAAGCTTTTCCAACCCCTCCTGACAAGGCTTTTCGCCCCAAACGGGGCCCCGTCCAAGAGAAACCAAATCGGACGCGGGCGGTCGCCTAGATGCACCGGCCGCCGTCGACCTCGAGCACCACGCCGGTCAGGAAGTTCGCGTCGTCGCTCGCGAGGTAAAGCGCGGCGAGACCGATATCCTCCGGTTTCGAAAACCGGCCGAGCGGCACTGTCGCCTTGAAGGCAGCGCGCTTCTCCGGCGTATCCTCGCCCATGAACATGGCGAGCAGCGGCGTCTCGCCGGCGACGGGAGCGAGCGCGCAGACGCGAATCTTGTCCGGCGCAAGCTCGACCGCCATCGACTTCGTCATCACATGCACCGCGCCCTTCGAGGCGTTGTAGACGGTCAGCCCGGGACGCGGGCGTAAGCCTGCGGTCGAGCCGACATTGATGAAGACCCCGCCGCCGTGAGCGCGCATATGGGGAATGAACGCTTGCGCGGCGAGGAAGATCGATTTGACATTGACGGCGAAGATGCGGTCGAACTCCGCCTCCTCAACCTCCATGATCGGCTTATTGCGATGCGTCGTGCCGGCATTGTTGACGACAATGTCGATCCGCCCAAGGGCGTCGATCGCGGCGCGCGCCACACGCTCCATATCGGCGCGGTTCGAAACGTCGCCCTTGAGGGCCATCGCCGAAGGACCGAGACGCTTCGCGGCCGCCTCGGCGACTTCACCCTTTACGTCCAGGCAAGCCACCCGCGCGCCTTCGCGAACGAAAGCCTCGGCGATGCCGTAGCCGAACCCCTGCCCCGCGCCCGTCACCAGCGCGGCCTTGTCCTTCAATCGCATTGATCTGCCCCTCCGCCAGTGCGTCGTGATCTCGCTCAGCCGGCCTTGCGACCCACTTCCGCGAGCTCCTCGTCGATCTCGCGCGCTCTCTGAGACGCCGGGCGCGATCCAACGAGAGACCAATAGCGCTCAAATGCAGGTCGCTTGTCGATCACACCGAACATCATGCCAGATCCGATATGCGATCCGACATAAACGTCCGCGGCAGTGAAGCGATCGCCCGCGATGTACTCGGAACGGTTGAGCTGATCTTCGAGCGCGGCGAGCACTTCCTCCTGGGTGCCGTAGCCGACCATCTTGGTCCGCTCGGCGGGTACAACGAGTTTGAGCGCCTTGTTGGTGTTGGCCGCCTCGATCGGTCCGGCGCCGAAGAACAGCCAGCGATAATAGGGCCCGCGGAGGCGCGAGCCCGACGACGGCGCCAGACCGGCCTCGGGAAACACGTCCGCAAGATAGGCGCAGATGGCCGCCGCCTCGGTGACGATGGTGTCGCCGTGCCGCACCGCGGGGACTTTGCCCATCGGGTTGATCGCCAGATAGTCAGGCGACTTCATGCTCGCGTATTCGAGGATTTCGGCTTTGTAAGGTTGGCCGACCTCCTCCAGCATCCATCGCGCGATGCGACCGCGCGACATCGGGTTGGTGTACAGAACCAATTCGTCCGCCATTGCTCGATCTCCCGTCGCGTTCACGCCCGAAAAGCCGATCGTTGAGGTTTGCGTCCGCAATAACTAAATTCCTGGAGAAAGCCGCCTTCCCGCACACGCTGGATCAGTCATGCGCATCGAAACCGACGTCAAGCTCGATTTCAAGGACGTCCTCATTCGCCCCAAACGCTCGACGCTCAACACCCGCAGCGCCGTCGACGTCAACCGGACGTTCCGCTTCCTTCATACCGGGTCAGAATGGCAGGGTTTCCCGCTGATCGCCGCCAACATGGACGTGACGGGCACCATGGCTATGGCGCATGCGCTCGGCAAGCACGGGGCGCTCACCGCCCTGCACAAGCATTACCCGGAGCCGAAGCTTGTCGAATTTTTCGCGGGGCCCGACGGCGCGCACGCCTTCTATTCGCTCGGCACTACGCCTGCCGACGTCAAGAAGCTCGCCGCGGTCGCGAAGGCGGCTCCGATCCGGTTCATCTGCCTTGACGTCGCCAATGGCTATGCGGAGAAATTTCTCGAGACGGTCAAGCGGGTGCGCGACGATTACCCGCACGCCGTGATCATGGCCGGCAACGTCGTCACCGGCGACATGACGGAGGCGCTGATCCTCGCCGGCGCGGACATCGTCAAGATCGGCATCGGGCCTGGCTCGGTCTGCACCACGCGACGAGTGACCGGCGTCGGCTACCCGCAGCTCTCGGCGATCATCGAATGCGCCGACGCGGCGCACGGGCTCAAAGGCCAGGTCTGCGCCGACGGCGGCTGCACCGTTCCCGGCGACGTCGCCAAGGCCTATGGGGCGGGCGCCGATTTCGTCATGCTCGGCGGCATGCTCGCCGGCCACGACGAATGCGACGGCGAAATCCACTACGAGGAGCGCGACGGCGAGAAAGTGCCGGTCGGCATGACTTTCTACGGCATGTCGTCGGAGACCGCGATGAAGAAGCATTCAGGCGGCGTTGCACGCTACCGGGCCGCCGAGGGCAAGTCGGTCGAGACCCCGTATCGTGGCCCGGTCGAAGGGACGATGGGCGAGATCATGGGCGGCGTCCGCTCGATGATGACTTATATCGGCGCGGCCCACCTCAAGGAGGTCCCCAAGCGCACCACCTTCGTGCGGGTCAGCGCGCAGACCAATGACGTGTTCGGGGGGTGAAAGTGGGTCGCTTCCATTGGACACCCTTGCGACAACCGCACGTTGGTCGGCGGATCGCGCGCATGCTAGAAGCCTGCTCATGACCGCCGCCGCCTTGAAAGCCGAGGATAGCGCGCCCGTGCGCCTCGCCGGCGCGACGCGGGCTCAGATCCTGGCCGCTCTCGCTGAGATCGGAACGCCCGAGCGCGACCTCAAGATGCGCGCCTCGCAGCTCTGGCATTGGATCTACCATCGCGGCGCCCGCGAGTTCTCGGCCATGCGCAATATCGCCAGGCCGGTGCTCGACCGGCTGGCCGAACGCTGCACACTCGCGCGGCCTGAAATCGTGGCCGAGCAGGTCTCCGCTGACGGCACCCGCAAGTGGCTCCTGCGCATGTCGCCAACCCACCGCTTCGACAAGGGAGCGGAAATCGAATGCGTATACATCCCAGAGTCTGATCGGGGCACGCTCTGCGTGTCGAGCCAGGTGGGCTGCACCCTCAACTGCTCGTTCTGCCACACCGGCACGATGCCGCTCGTTCGCAACCTGACCGCAGCCGAGATTGTCGGCCAAGTGCTGGTGGCGCGCGACCGGCTGGGCGATTTTCCCGGCGGAACTGCTCCGGCCGACGGGCTCACGCCCAAGGGCGAAAGCGTGCGCGCGGTGTCGAACATCGTGTTCATGGGCATGGGCGAGCCGCTTTACAATTTCGAGGCCGTGCGTGACGCGATTGCGATTTTGACCGATGGCGACGGTCTGTCGCTATCGAAGCGGCGCATCACCGTTTCGACCTCGGGCGTCGTTCCGGAAATGCCGCGCCTCGGGGCGGGGTGCGGGACCATGCTCGCGATTTCGCTGCATGCGACGAACAATGCGCTGCGCGACACGCTCGTGCCCTTAAATCGCAAATATCCGATCGAGGCGCTCATCAAGGCCTGCCGCGATTACCCTGGCGCCTCCAACGCGCGGCGCATCACGTTCGAATATGTGATGCTGAAGGGCGTCAACGATTCGGTTGCCGAGGCCAAAGCGCTCGTGCGCCTCCTCAAGGGGCTACCCGCCAAGATCAACCTCATTCCGTTCAATCCCTGGCCGGGCAGCACTTTCGAATGCTCGGACTGGGAGACGATCGAGCGCTTCTCGGAAGTCGTCTTCAACGCAGGCTACGCAAGCCCCGTGCGCACGCCGCGCGGCCGCGACATTCTCGCCGCCTGCGGCCAGCTCAAGAGCGAAAGCGAAAAACTCCGCGCCCGCGCCCGCTTGATGCTTGAAGAGAGTTTGGCGGTTGGGCAGGACTGATAGATGAGCGCTTGTCGGAGAAGTGAATTGCCCCCGGATCTTCGCGGCGCTATCCGACGAGAAATAAGAGTTAACAGAACAACCCGAAACCAATGACAGACGACCTTATGAGCAACGAGGTCTTGCGCACGCCCAAGCGCAGCGAGCGCCTGAGGCAGCGCGCCGCGTGGATGTATTTCGTCGAGGAAATGACCCAGAGCGCCATCGCCGACGCGCTTGGCGTCGGGCGGGTCACCGTGGTTCGAATGCTGGCGGAGGCAAAAGCGCTGGGCGAAGTGCGCATCGCACTCTCGCGCGGCGACGCCGAGCTAGGCGGTCTCGAAGCGGGTTTGTGCAAACTCTTCGAATTGTCCGAGGCGATTGTCGCGCCGCTGTCCTCCGACTCTGCCGACCCGACGGCGCCGATCGCTGCGGCGCTTGGCGATCATGTTTCGGCGCTGTTGCGCAACGACATGAAGATCGGGCTTGGGTGGGGACGCACGCTGAACTCCTCGCTCGAATATTTGAGCGAGCGCTCACTCAAAGGTCTGAACGTCGTTTCTCTGGTCGGCGGCGTCACCCATTTCGTGGCCGACAATCCGGCCGAATTTCCCTCTGGATTCGCGCGGGCGTTCAACGCGGATTGTTATCTCATTCCTTCTCCTTGCCTCGTCGATAGCCCAGCCACCAAGACGGCCCTGATCGAGCGGTGCGGGCTCAAGTCCGTCTATGATTTCGCTCAGGCTCTCGATGCGGTCGTGGTCAGCGTCGGTTCTCTTGGGCCTGAAGCATCGATCGCGCGGTACGCGGTCATCGGCGAAGCCGACAGAAGGACGTTGGGCGAATACGGCGCTGTCGGCGAGATGCTCTGCAATGTCTACGACGACCAGGGCCGCGTCATCGACCATCCTCTCAACGAGTGCGTGATGTCGGTCCCACTCGAGGTCGTGCGCTCCGCCCCGGTCCGCGTGTTGGCGGCAGGGGGCGCACACAAGCTCGCGGCGATCCGAGGCGCGCTGAAGCTGCTGCGGCCAACCACCCTGGTGACCGACGCGGCGACGGCGCGGAGGCTGACGGAAACGCAGAAGTAGGTAAGAGAGCTTCGCGAGGTTCAGCCCTGCGACGCCCCCCAACTTCACCAGCTCCTCGATCAGTGTCGCGACCTCGCGGCGCGCTTCCGCATCGGCCACATGCCGCATCTCGAGCGAAGCGGTGCAGCGCGATGAGGCCGCTCAAGCCTTCCACGAGATGGGCCGGCGTGATGCGGTCCTCGAGGCGGCGCTGCGAGAAGACCCCGTACGTCCAATTCCTGCCGACCACCGGTCAGGATCGTTTCAGCAGGACGGCGGGAACTTTTGTGCTGCCTCATAGATCAAACGTTCATACTTTGATTGAGGGGGCTATTCTTTGATTGGTTGGAAAAAGGGAAGATATCCCCATCCCGATGGGTGACAGTCCCACTATTTCAAGGCAGTATGCCAGGATCAAGGAGGGAACGCCGATGTCAAAAAACATCAATTATACAGTGTTGCTCGGTTCGGTTTGCGTCGGGGCATTCGTAGCCGGGGGGATAGCACAAGCGCAGGAAGTCAAAGGCGCGTCGAGCATGACGACCGCCACCGCGGCAATCACGCCGGTCTCGCAACAGCAGCTCAACAATGCCCACAAGGATGGGACAAACTTCCTTCACACCAACGCCAATTACGAGCAGACCCGCTTCTATCCGAACGCCCAAATCAACCGAGGAAACGTCTCGCATCTACATCCGGCGTGGATCTTCTCCACCGAGGTCAAGGAGTCGCTCGAGACCTCACCGATCATTGTTAACGGCGTCATGTACGTCACCACCTCATACAGCCACGTCTACGCGCTCGACGCGAAGACCGGCCAGGAGATCTGGCACTTCAAGCCGAAGCTCGGCCCGGTGACGACTTTCTGCTGCGGCCCGAACAATCGCGGCGTCGCCGTCTACGAGGACAGGGTTTATGTCGGCACCCTCGACGCGAAATTGGTCGCGCTCGACGCCAAAACCGGCTCCGTCGTCTGGGAGCAACAGGTCGGCGATCCCGAGAAGGGCTACAGCGAGACGATGGCGCCGACCGCCGCCGACGGCAAAATCCTGATCGGCACCAACGGTGGCGAGTACGGCATCCGCGGCTTCGTCAAGGCCTACGACGCCAAGGACGGCAAGCTCATCTGGAGCTTCGACACGATTCCCGAGAACTCCGTCGGCGTTTGGGCGACGAAGGACGCCACGGGCCGCGACATGCATCGCGACATCGAGGCCGAGAAGGCGACGCTGGCGAAAAGCGGCGACCCCTACAAGACGCTCGGCGGCGGCGTGTGGCAAAATCCGTCGATCGATCTCGCGGCGAAGCGCATCTACTTCGTCGTCGGCAACCCGTCGCCCGACCTCGACGGCGCGGTCCGCCCCGGCGACAACCTGTACACGGACTCGCTGGTCTCGCTCGATCTGGACACCGGCAAGTACGTTTGTCACTTCCAGTATATCGCCCATGACGTCTGGGATCTTGACTCTGTGAGCCCGACCGTTCTGGTCAACGCAGCGGACAAGTCCGGCAAGATGGTTCCGGCGGTGCTGCACGCAGGCAAGACCGGCTACGTCTACGTGCACGATCGCAAGGATTGCAGCCTCATCCGCTACTCCGACCCGATGGTGGATCAGAAGGACCGGTGGACGCTGCCAACGCCGACCAAACCGCTTGACCCCAACTCCGCCAAGATGTTCCCGGGCGCGAACGGCGGCGTCGAATGGTCGCCGCTCGCCACGGATCCGAACCATGGCATGGCCTATGCGATCAACCTGCATCAGCCGATGACCTATACGGTCGCCAACGCGGCCTATCCGGACGGCAAGCTATGGCTCGGCGGCGCGTTTACGATCATCCCGGGCGAGGAGAGCTTTGGCAACGTCAGCGCGGTCAACTACAACACCGGGAAAATCGCCTGGCAGGTTAAGACGCCGCAGCCGATGATCGGCGGCATTCTCGCCACGTCCGGCGGCCTTCTCTTCACCGGCGAAGCCAACGGGTGGTTCAAAGCTTACGACAACGGCACCGGCAAAGTGCTCTGGCAGTTCCAGACCGGCGCGGGCGTCAACGCGCCCCCGTCTTCCTACATGGTCGACGGCAAGCAATATGTCGTCGTCGGTTCGGGCGGCAACGCTCAGATCAACTCCAAGCGCGGCAACAACATCATCGCCTTCACGATAGAGTAAACCTTCGCGCTTCGTTGGCCGCCTCCCCCGGATCGCAGTCCGGGGGTAGCGGCCTTTTCGTTTGACCTTAAGCGATCACCGCGCGCAGATGGCCGCGATGTTGGCGCGTGAAGGAATCCCTGCATGTTCCGTAGCGTTGTTGTGGCCGCGCTCCTCGCTGGCGCAAGCGCCGCTTGGGCGGATTCGATCGAAGACAAGGCGGCGCTCTGCGGAGCGTGCCACGGCGTGGAGGGCGTGCCCCAGTACCCGACGGCGCCGATCATCTGGGGCCAGAACGCGGGCTACCTTTATTTGCAGCTCCGCGATTTCCAGAAAGGCGCGCGCAAGGACGACCGCATGACGCCGATCGCCCAAAGCCTGGTCAAGGAAGACGCGCTGGCGCTCGCCGAATATTTCGCCGCCAAGCCCTGGCCGAAGACCGGCGCGCCCGAGGCTTCCAAGACGGACGCGGCTGCCGCCATGACGGCGATCAACTCGGTCGTGTGCACGAGCTGCCATCTGGAGGAGTTTCAGGGCGATTCGTCCATTCCGCGGCTCGCCGGTCAGGAGCACGATTATCTCGCCAAGACGATGACGGATTTCCGCGATCGCACCCGCGCCAACAATCCCGGCATGTCCGACCTTATACACACCGTCACGCCCGATCAGCTCACTGCGATGGCCGCCTATTTGGCTGGGCTTTAGCGTCAAAACCAAATCGTGTGCTTGCGCCGGTGGGAGATTGCGCCGCGCGACGACACAGTGCACGGCCGCAATGCGGCAATTCCAGATCGAGACGGATGGGCGTCGGCGCTCGGGTGGGAACGCGGATGTCCTCAGTCGGCACATAAGACAAGCGTTGCGTGGCGCCGCGCCTTATTGAACCCGCGACACAAAACGGCACCAAGGGATTCGACAAAGATACGAAATCGCGGTAACATTGTAAACTAACTAGAATTTGCGCTGGCGATTGGTGGCGCAAGATCGCCGGCGCGCTTTGCCGGTACCATGTCGCTTCCTGGTCATCCGGGAGAATGTCGGCAAACGGGTGACCTGACGTTTCTGCCGACACTTCCTCGGGAGGAACCTCATGCGCTTGAAACAATCGGTTGTCGGGATCCTTGCGGCCGCGGCGCTCGTCGTTGCGGGCCTATTCGCGCCGAGCATTGGCGTCGCCCAGGATGGCAAAGTGAAGACGGCGATGGAACTCTTGAGGTCAATGGCGGATAAACTAGGTCCGCCAAAGATCGAAGGGATGGATACTGTTGCCGGGAAACAGCTGCCCGCAATTTACTTCGGCCAAACTAAGATGGACAACAATTTTTCGCTTGTTGACGACGTTGTGAAACAAGCAGGCGGGACAGCGACAATCTTCGTAAAGAATGGCGACGAGTTTGTCCGCGTTGCAACGAACGTGAAGAAGGACGACGGTTCACGCGCGATCGGAACGATTCTTGATCCAAAAGGAAAAGCAATCGCGTCTATCCAGAAAAACGAGGCCTTCTATGGAGAGGTCGATATTCTCGGCAAACCGTACATTACAGGATATGAACCAATACGAGATCCATCGAAAGGTGTTATCGGGATATATTATGTTGGTTATTTGAAGTAGGCGTCTAAACAACAACATAGGGACACCTACCAATCCGCCGCCGGAACCCTGAGGGTGTACAGCGTCTTCGCGTCCCAGAAGCGCGCCGGCGGTGAACGTAGAGAGCGGGTGATTTCTGGTTTCGCCGCAGGGGTCTCAGCGCTCCAGAAGCTTCGCCGCCCGCTCGTGTCCGAGGTCGCGGGCGATGTCGGCGGCGGTCTTGCCGCGGTCGTCCTTGAGGTCGAGCGCGGCGCCATGCTCGATGAGCGTCTTGATCGTGGCGTCGACGTCGTCAACGCCTGCGGACCCATCATAGCCCGCCGCCCACATCAACGCCGTGAGGCCGTGGGCATAGCGGCGGTTGACGTCGACGCCAGCTTGAAGAAGCAGCGCGACGACCGGGGCGTAGCCGTGGCCAGCGGCGTAGGTGATCGCGCCTGAGCCGTCGTTATCGAGCGCGTTGGGGTCCGCCCCAAACTTCATGAGCTGTTCAACGCTTTCGGCCGAACCATTGAAGGCTGCGGCGGCAAGCGGGCGCACGCCTTTCCGCCCCGGAAGGTTGGGGTCGGCGCCGCGTTCGAGCAGCAACGCGATCACCGCGCCTCGATCCTGTTCGGCGGCATAGAACAGGGGCGTCGAGCCGCCGACAGCCCGCGCGTTGACGTTGGCGCCGCGCTCGAGAAGCAACCTGATCAGCGGCAGCTTGTCCGCCTCGGCCGCTTTCGCGAGCGCGGTTTTGCCCTCGCGATCCTTCGCATCGATCGCCGCGCCACGATCAAGGAGCGCGCGCGCTTCCGCCTCGCAGCCGAGCCGCGCGGCCGCGAACAATAAGGTCGTCGCCTGATAGTGATCGTCCTCGTGCAGCGCCTGCACCGCTTCAGCGGTGTCGGCGCAGCGGTCCTTGGCGAGCGACCAGCCTGCGGCCGAGATAAAGGCAAGACTTGCCAGCCCGCCAAGCCGTAGGAGCGCCGCGGCGCCAGCGGGCAGCCGTAGCGTCGTCGAAGCCTCACGCATGTGTTCTTTTGCCACTGAGGCCGGCCTCACGCCAGCGGACCCGCGGGACGCAAAAGCCCGACTTCGGCGCCGTTCCAGTTTGAAAGGCGCGGGGAGACGAAGCGCGCAAGGCGCGCGTCTGTCTCCTCGTCGAGACCGCCGAAGCGGCGGATGAGCGCGGCAATCATCACTTGCGCGGCGCGCCCTGCCCCATCGTCGGCCTTGACCGCAAGGCCAAGCCCGGATTCGGGCAGCGCAGCGCAGAATACGCCCTCCGCGCCCGACTTGGTGAAGACGCGCGGGCCGAGCAAGCTCATCACCTGCGTGTCGAAGCGGCCTCTTCCGGCGACAGTCAAGGGATGCGCAGCGACGGCGGCACGAATGCGCGCCGCTGCGTTGCGGCGTTCCTGCGATAGTCCGTGGCCGGTCCCGAGGCGCGCAAAGCCTCGCGCGAGCGCAACCAGCGGCACGGCATAAGTCGGAATGGCGCATCCATCGACGCCCCGCATCGCCTGGCTCAAGCGCGCGCCGGTCATCGCTTCAATCGACGCCGCGACCTCGCGCTGCACCGCATGATCCGGAGCGACATAGCCCTTCGGATTCACGCCCATCGCGCAGGAGAGACAGACGAAACCCGCGTGTTTGCCCGAGCAATTGTTGTGCAGGGCGGTCGGGGTCCGCGCCGACCGCGCAAGCGCCCGCGCTTCGTCTTCGCCAAGCGGCCAATGAGCGCCGCATTCGAGCGCCCGTTCGTCGTATCCCGCTTTCGCCAGCATCCCGCGCGCGGTCGCGACATGGTCCTCGCTGCCCGAGTGAGACGCGCAGCTGAGCGCAATCTCCTTCTCGCTCAGACCCAGGCGGTCTGCAGCGCCGCTCGCGACGAGCGGCAAGGCCTGTAGCGCCTTGACGGCGGAGCGCGGATAAACCGCCCGATCGGCGTCGCCAAAGGCCATCACCACCCGGCCGTCCGCATCGACGACCGCGCCCGCCCCGCGGTGGGAGGACTCAACGAGGTCGCCGCGCGTGGTCTCGACGACCACTGGGTTGGTCACAGATTACTCTCCAAGCGTGAGGAGAAGACTCTAGGGTCAAACCCGATCAGTTGGACCCGTTTTGACCTTGAACCGTCATTGCTGCGGAGCAAAAATTAGCAATCTGGCGAAGCATCCGCATAGACTTACAGCGTCGTGCGAGCGGGGCAGCGGCTGCCGAAGTCGCTCGAGTCGCCGTCAGCGTTTTAAGGTCACCCAGGCCATGAATGCGCCGGTCCCGTCCGCCCGATGGCAATGCGCCCGAACTCGGGCACGTCGAACGGCGGCCGAACGATCCTGCCGCCGTGACTCTGAACCTCTGCAACCAATCGATCGACATCGTCGACTTCAAGATAGCTTAGCCAGTGCAGCGGATCGGTATCGGGAACGATTCCGCGCATGTCGAGGACGCCGGCGACTGGCTTGTCCCCGGCCTTGGCGACCCAGTACGTGCGATTCTGCTCCGGCATCGGCATGCCTTCGAACGTCCAGCCGACGGTCGCAGCGTGGAACGCTTTGGCGGCCTCGACATCGCGCGTATACAGTTCATGCCAGCGAAATTTCCATGGGTCACAGCTTCCTCCTTGTTGCTGCAGTTCACCGGCGTCGGAGGACGAGCGAAACCTCGCGCCAGTCGACCGCGCATATTCCTCTTCGCTGGGATGGAAGCGGTCAATCCCCAACCACACCTTCGCGCTGCCTTCGGGGTTCGGATCATCGTTCAAGCACGGTACAAAAACTCGATGTCTGAGTGACGAAATCTTGCCGTTCGCCGAGATTTCGCGAGTCTCAAACGGCGAACGCCGATCCGGGCGCCACCCATTCCGCCGCCTGCGACGATTGGCCTATCGTTTGCCGCCTTCCCCGCGACCGTCGCTTCGCTTACGAAGGGATCAACCCCATCCGAGGACAGCAGAAATGAAGGTTCGCGACGTAATGACCTATGGTGTGATCAGCGTGTCTGAAAGCGCGAGCATTGCCGAAGCGATCGAGACGATGTTGCGTTCGCGGGTGAGCGCAGTGGTCGTGTTCGACGCCGACCACGCTCTCAGCGGGATCTTGAGCGAGGGCGACCTCCTCCGCCGCAGCGAGCTTGGAAGCGAGCCCAAGCGCCCGTACTGGCTTGAGCTTCTCATCGGCAGCGGCCGACTCGCGGACGCTTACGCCCGCGAGCATGGCCGCAAGGCCGGCGAAGTGATGACCCGCGACGTCGAGACCATCACAGAAGACGCAGAGCTCAGCGAGGCTGTGGATCGGATGATCCATCGCCGCATCAAGCGGCTGCCGGTGCTGCGGGGCGAAACGCTGGTCGGAATCGTCTCGCGGTCGGATCTCCTCAAGGGCCTATTGGCCGCGACGCCCTCAACGAACGCCTCGCATTCGGACGCGGAAATCAAGGCCGCGATCCTGGCGGAGCTCGACAAGCTTGAGTGGGCGCCGCGCGCGAGCGTGAGCGTGGAGGTTCAGAACGGCGTCGTCACCTTCGACGGCTCGATCATCGACGAACGACTGCGCAGCGCGCTCAAGGTCATCGCCGAGAATACGCCTGGCTGCGTCGCCGTCCACGACCATATGGCCTGGATCGAGCCGAATTCAGGGGTCATCATCCCATCGGAAGGGGATGATCCAAAGGCGTAAACGGCGCGAGCGCGCTTCTACTTGGCGACGGCGCCGTGGCCGCAGGCCGCGAGAAAGAAGGTGACCGCCCGGGCCGCGTGCGGCTCGATCTCGGCCCGTAGCGCCGCCAGATCCTCGCCGAACAGCGCTCTCATCAACATCGGCAACACCACAAGATCGAGAAACCGGCGCGCCGTTTCCATGAGCTTGTCTTGCGCGAATGCGGGCGAAGAGCCGATGGCGTCGGAGGCGGCCAATTCGCCGAACACGCTCGCCACTGCTTCTATCTGCCGTTGGCGGCCCATGCAGCTGACGCTTGTCGCGAGATCGGGAAAGCGCCGCGCTTCGGCGACCGCGACCCTGATCAATCCGATGGTCTCCGGGGCCAGAATGCGGGTCAGGATTATGACGGCAAGGGCGTCGAGCCGCTCCTCGATCGAGCCTCCGGCGCAAGACAGGGCGTAGAGGCTTGTGTTCCGGCGCACGAGGCGCTCGACGACGGCGGTGAATAGCGCCTGCTTGTTGGGAAACCTGGCGTAGATTGTCGGCTTCCCGGCGGAGGCAGCGTCGGCGATTTCGTCGACGCTCGCGCCCTGGAAGCCGTGTTCGAGAAAAACACGGCCCGCGGCGTCGAGAATTCTCTCCTCGACCCGGCCGGCATGTTCGCGTGGCGGGCGGCCATAACGCACGGCGCCCCGACCAGCCTCACGTTTTTCCTCGACGGTGTCCGCTTCCATAGGTCCTTCGCCTTCCACCGCGCCTCTTCATAAACGCGATCCGTGGACTTTCCGCCCTTGATTTAGGGAGGACCCTCACCAAAGTAAACAGAACGGAACAGTTTCGTTTCGAGGACGTTTAGGGCTGGGGGCCACGTGGGGAGTTCCGGCCATGGCGCGCGGGAATCAGGACCAAGGCCAGCAAATGTACAAGGACGCGCCTGCGTCCGAAGCCGATTGGGACAAGGTCTCGCCACCGCGCTCGGGGGGCTCAGCGAGCCCCAAGCGGGACATTATCGCCTTGCGCGCTCCGCCGTCTGAGACGTCCCGGGAGCCTCAAGAGCCTGCGGCCGAACGTCCGGTCGAAACCCCCGAAATTGACCACCCGGCGGAGCCCGCCGAGAAGACCGAGCGCCCGGCAAAGCCCGCCGAGAAGGAGGCCAAACCCGGCCAGCAACCTGCTGCAAAAGACGAAAAGCCCAGCGAAAAGCCGCGCAAAGGCTTCCTCCGCCGACATCCGGTCCTGGCGCCGGTCGGCCTGATCGCGCTCTTGCTGGCGGCGGCGGCCGGATACCTCTACTGGGATCATACTTCGCATTTCGAATCGACCGACGACGCCTTCATCGCGGCGCGCCAGTTCGCGATCGCGCCCAAGGTCGCGGGCTACATCACGGCGGTTCCGGTCACCGACAACCAGCATGTCAACAAGGGCGAAGTGATCGCCCAGATCGACCAACGCGACTTCCGCACGGCGCTCGCACAGGCCCAGGCTCAAGTGGCGGGGGCGGAAGCCGGTATCCACAACATCGACACGCAGATCGCGACGCAAGACGCGCAGATCGGCGCGAACCAGGCGCAAGTGGCCCAGGCGCAGGCGAACTTGGAGCTCGCGCGGGTCACCTGGGGACGCGACCAGCCGCTCGTCAAACAAGGGTGGGCGACGGCTCAGCAGGGCACGACTGACGTCCAGACTCTCAAGGCCCAGCAGTCCGCCGTGGACAGCGCGCAAGCGGCGCTCAAGGTGGCGCAGCGGCAAATCGACACGCTGAGGGCGCAGCGCGCCTCGGCGGAGGCGAGCCTCGCCCAAGCGCAGGCCCAACTCGACCAGGCGAAGCTTAATCTGTCCTATACGACCGTGACCGCCGACCAGCCGGGCCGCGTTGTCAACCTCAGCGGCGCCGTCGGCCAATATGCCCAGGCGGGCACGAACCTGACGATGTTCGTGCCCGACGAAATCTGGGTGGTGGCCAACTATAAGGAAACCCAGCTCGACCGTATGCGACCGGGGCAGCCCGTCGACATCGAGATCGACGCCTACCCGGAACGGGCCTTCCACGGCCATCTCGACAGCGTCCAGCCCGGCTCGGGCCCCGCCTTCTCGCTGTTGCCGCCCGAAAACGCCACGGGCAACTATGTCAAAATTGTCCAACGCGTGCCGGTCAAGCTCATCCTGGAGAATCCGCCGACAGACGTCTCGCTTGGCCCGGGCATGTCGGTCGTCCCGACTGCGCGCGTCGACCCGAAGCCTACGCTTTATGAGAAATTGAAAGCCGACTTCGCGCTGTTGCGGGGGCGCGCGTGAGCGACGCCGCCACTGCGCGGGCGGGGGCTCCGACGGCTGGCGCCGCGGCGCCGACTAACCCGTGGATCATCGCCGTTCTGGTCGCGCTTGCGGCCTTCATGGAGGTGCTCGACACCACGATCGCCAACGTGGTGCTGCCCTATATCGCGGGCGGCATGGGGGTCAGCTCCGACGAAGCGTCCTGGGTGGTGACCAGCTATCTGGTTTCCAACGCCATCAGCCTGACGGCGAGCCCCTTCTTGGCCCGCCTGTTTGGCCGCAAGACCTTCTTCCTGATCTGCCTCGGACTCTTCAGCGTCAGTTCGATCCTGTGCGCGCAGGCCTGGAATCTGAACTCGTTGCTCCTGTTCCGCATCCTGCAGGGTCTTGCCGGCGGCGGCATGGTGCCGGTGTCGCAGTCGATTTTGGCTGACGCCTTCCCACCGCACAAGCGCGGACAAGCGTTTGCGCTATTCGGCGTCGCTGTGGTCGTGGCGCCGGTGGTTGGGCCGACGCTCGGCGGCTGGCTCGCCGATAATTTCACCTGGCGCTGGTGCTTCTTGATCAACGGGCCGGTCGGCCTCGCCACGATCGCGCTGATTGCCGTCCTTCTGCCCGCGGACAAACCGAATCCGGAGAAGCAAGCGCGATTCGATGTGATCGGCTTTCTGTTGGTGGCGACTTTCCTCGGCGCCCTTGAGGTCGTGCTCGACCGCGGTCTTGAGGACGACTGGTTCGGCTCCAATTTTATCGTAACGTTTACAGTGATTTGCGCCCTCGCGTTCGTGCTCATGATCCCCTGGGAGTTGAGCCGAAAGGATCCGATGATCGACATGCGCATGGTCGGATCGCGGCAGTTCGGCGCGTGCTTCCTGGTGATGGGCGCGACCGGCGCGATCCTCTACGCGACGACCCAGTTCCTGCCGCTCATGGTCCAGACGGAGTTCGGCTACACCGCGACCTGGGCTGGCCTCGTCCTCTCGCCGGGCGGACTCGTCACCATGGTGATGATGTTCGTCGTCGGGCAGGTTTCGGGCCGAATTCAGCCGAAGTACCTGATCATGACGGGTGCGATCTTCGCCGCGATCTCAATGTATCAGCTGACCAATGTGTACAGCGATGTGAACTTTTGGTTCCTCGCCCGCACGCGCATGGCGCTTGGCGTCGGTTTGCCCCTCATCTTTATCCCAATCATTGCCGCATCTTACGACGGAATCCCGCCAAACAGGGTGGACATGGCGTCGGCCCTGATCAACGCGGCCCGCAATACGGGCGGCTCGATCGGCGTCTCAATCGCTTCCAACGTGCTCACGCACCGCGAGCAGTTCCATCAGAGCCGGCTCATCGAGCACATCAACCCGGCGAGCCCGCAATATCAGAATACGCTGCAACAGATGACGCATTACTTCGCCTTGCAGGGCTTCTCGCCGGGGGACGCGCAGGCGCGGGCGACCGGTTGGATCGGGCAGCAGGTGCAAAACCAATCCGCCATTCTATCCT
>Ga0210406_10001234_pt1 | contig 32261 bp, 25 predicted proteins | sample IncBWC30MmetaG_FD_155454 | JGI IMG/M metagenome (GOLD analysis project Ga0210406, IMG submission 155454) | Forest soil microbial communities from Barre Woods Harvard Forest LTER site, Petersham, Massachusetts, United States - Inc-BW-C-30-M | ecosystem: Environmental > Terrestrial > Soil >... | reverse complement strand
CCTGGAAGGAAACCACGCTGCTGACATTCGATGGCAGCAATGGCTCCACGCCTTTTACGGGACCGATGCCCGGTCCGGACGGAGTCTTCTACGGCACGACCTATGGCGCCTATAACGGCGGAAATGTGTACGCGCTGTCCAAAAAGGGAGGAAAGTGGGTCGGTTCCACGATTTGGGCGTTCGGCGGGACAGGCGACGGCACGCAGCCGGAGTGCGATCTCGTCATGGACAAATCCGGCAACCTGTATGGGACGACCTATGGCGGCGGCGCCTATAATGCGGGCACCGTGTTCGAATTGAGCAAGGTCAACGGGGTGTGGACCGAGAACCTGCTTCACTCGTTCAGGGGAAACGGCGACGGTGTGGAACCTTACGCCGGGCTTCTCATGGCGGGATCGGGAACGTTCTACGGGACCACGATCTACGGCGGTAACTACGGCAACGGCACGGTCTTCAAGCTGTCAAATCCGGCGGCGTGTGGAAGGAAAAGGTGATCTACGGCTTCAACGGCGGCGATGGATATGAGCCTTGGGGCACGCTGATCAAGGACAAAAACGGCGCCCTCTACGGCACGACTTACGCGGGCGGCACTTACGACGTGGGGACAGTCTTCGAGCTCTCGCGGTCCGGCGGCAAATGGACTGAATCCGTTCTGCACACCTTCCAGTTTGATAATGGCAGCAATGATGGCTTTAATCCGCTTGCGGGGCTCCGCTGGAGTCCGTCAGGCAGCCTTTATGGAACGACCTCCGAGGGCGGCTCTCCCGGTGGGGGAACGGTGTTTGAACTGACACCGGGCGGGCTCGGCGGCGCGTGGACGGAGACCATGCTCCACGGTTTCGGCGTAGGCGATGGAATCTATCCACAGGGCGGCATTACCCTCGACAAGAATGGTGCCCTTTACGGAACGACAGTCTGCGGCGGAACGGACAATCTGGGAACAGTATGGAAGATTACCCCATAGGGAACACCCGCGAGCAGCGAGGGAGACGCCGATGCCATAGAGGGTCGCTTTCCTTCTGCGTGAGCCCGTGGCTTTTGAACCTCCCGCGAGGCTATTATTTGTGCAAAGCCCCCTGAGGGGGAGGGGAAGTTTCGGTCGAGTGGCTCGCTCTCGTGAAGACTTTGGAGGTTCAAACTTCGCCGTCCGCCGTGCAAGCGGTTGCGCAAGCCGTCGGCATCGGTGAATTCGCGCGCGCGGCGGCGCTGGCCGATACGGCGTTGGCCAAAGGTTTCAACCATCCCATCTTGTTCATTGCGCGCGCGCTTTTGCTCGAGCGCCAGGCTCGCGATGAAGACGCACTCGCTGCGTTCCAGCACGCACGCATACTTGCACCGAAGGATCCAAGGCTTCTCAATGCGATCGGCGTTTGCCTGTTGCGGCTCCACAGGTACGGCGACGCTCTCGCGGCATTCGACGAGGCGATCCGCATCAAGCCGGCGGAATCGGCGACCCATCAGAACCGGGGACTGGCGCTCGGCATGGCCGGCCGGGCCGAAGAGGCGGATCGCGCGCACGCCCGCGCCGTCCGGCTCGATCCGCGAAATGTGGAGGCGCTGACAAGCCTCGCCTCCATCGCGGCCCATAAAGGAGAGACCGGGATGGCGCGTGACTATGCGGAGCGCGCGCTCAAAATCGATTCGCGAAACCTGGCCGCGCGCGCTGTGCTGGCGCTTGCCGAAGTTTCACAAAGCCAATTCGCGGACGCCGAAAGCCGCCTTCGTGTCCTCGTTGAGGAACCAGGTCTGGCCGGCCACGCACGAGCCGTCGCGTTTGCGCTCCTTGGCGACGCGCTCGACGGACAAGACCGTTGCGCAGATGCGTTCGCCGCCTATGCCGCCGCGAATACGGAACGCCGGACGTTTCACCAGCCACGGTTTCTGGGAAACCCCGGCGCTATCGACATTCTGGAACACCTTGTCGCTTCGTTCGGTGCCACGGCCGATGAGCAATGGCGCGCCGCTGGGCACGACGAACCCGGACAAGGTCCTGTCCAACACGTGTTTCTGCTCGGATTCTTCCGCTCCGGTACCACGCTTCTGGGGCAGGTGCTCGAGAGTCATCCCGACATCGTCACGCTCGACGAGCGCGACTTCCTGGCAGACGCGGCGGAGCGCTACCTGAATGGCGTCGATGGCCTTGCTCGCCTTTCGGCATCCGCCGAGGACGAACTTGCAATCCACCGCAAGAACTATTGGCAGCGCGTGCGCGACCAGGGTTTGCGGGTCGAAGGCAAGGTCTTCGTCGACAAACATCCCTTCCACTCGATCAAGCTGCCATTGATATTCAAATTGTTCCCCGACGCGAAAGTGCTGTATGCAATCCGCGACCCTCGCGACGTCGTGCTGAGCTGCTTCCGGCGCCAGCTTGACGTCGATCTGGTGAAATTCGAGTTCCTGACACTGGAAGGCGCCGCCCGCCTCTATGACTGCGTGATGCGGTTCGGTGAATTGTGCCACCGCAAGCTTTCGCTCGCCATTCTCGACCACCGCTACGAGGACCTGGTTGGCGCCTTCGACGATCGCACGCGCGCCGTCTGCGACTTCGTCGGCGTGCCGTGGAGTGACTCGATGCGCGATTTTGCCGTTGCCGCGCAATCGCTCGGTGCGCAAAAGCGAAGTGCCAAACAGGTTCGCCGCGGACTTTATTCCGCAGGTGCGGGCCGCTGGCGGTGCTATCGCAGCCAACTCGAACCGGTTCTGCCGCTTCTTCAGCCCTGGATCGAGCGTTTCGGCTATGCCGGGGACTGATGGAGGGTGGCGACAACTTATCTATTATCGAACTCTCTTATCCTAACCGAGGATCACATGTCCGACGGGAGGGAATCGCGCCATGCGCAGAGAGGCGACAGGCGGAGGTTCACACCCCCGCCCGTCAATTCCAGTTATACGAATTACAGGAAAACCAGCCGGCGCAGCACCGCTGTCGCCGGCCACCTTCGCTTTCTTCCCGCAAGCCAAGCGCAATGCTGTCCGCGCGAACTTCAGACCTATCTCGCCAGGCCTTCGGTCTGGAACCAGAGCGTCGAGCCCGCGGAGGTGTGCGACTTGTTGTTCGGGTCCACATAGGTCAGCGCGTTGTTGGGCGTCAGGTAGGCCTTCGAGAGCTGATTGCCGCTGCCGTCCTCCAGGGTGATGCTGTAGACGGTACCCGTCGGCGCCTTGCCGGGAGAATATTGTGTGCGATTGGGAAGAACGGCCCGGGCATCCTGCCACGGTATGTCGAGGTAGTTCGTGATCATCGGACCCGCAAACCATTCCGTGATCCATTCGGCGGCGTTGCCGACGAGTGAAGTTCCGCTGGGCGCGTTGAACTGGGTCGATGACGAAACGTTTTGCGTGACATTGGCTATGTAATAATTGCCCACGGTCGTGCTGGATGGCCAGACATAGACGTAAATCACATCTCCCGGCGCCAGTGGGAAATTGGTGAGGTAGACCGAACCGGCGGGAAACCATTCATACCAGGCGGCATAGGTCGTGGACGTGTTGCCGCCGTTGCAATAGGCGTCGACATCGAATCCCGCCTGTAGCACATCACCGCTCCCGCCCGTGCCGTCGAAGCCGACCCAAGGCGACGAGTAGTCCCAGGTGCCATTGCAGGTGTTGAACGCCTGTTGCGCGACGGGAACCTCGAGAATTCCATAGATGTAAGTTTTTGCGCCCTTGAACGGATTGTTGTTGTCGACGATGGCATAGCCGCTCCAGTTGGTGCTCGCCCCGCCCGTCGGACTGGGCGGCAAATTTGGTTCGGCAATCGAGACATTCCTGGCGGGCCCATGCTTGATCCTGGTTGCCCGGAGGGTCGGCTGGATGCGCTTGACCGGCAACGTCACGAGCTTTTTCCAGAACGCGTAAGCGTCTGGAGCCTTGCCGGCATCCGGCCGCGGCGGGAAGCCGAAGAAAGCGATCTGGTCGTCCGATGCCGTCAGCGGATTGAAGTTGGCCGGTGGATTCGGCGCCGCAACGCCGTCCGGCTGCCCGCAATCGCGACAGTCATAGCCCGGGGGGAGCATATGGGTGGTGGCGCGCTGTGTGTGTGCGACGCCTGTCGCGTTGTCCTGTGCCGAAGCGGCGGTCGGGATAATTCCGGGCACAAGCAACGCCGTGCCCAGGCAGAGAGATTTCAATCCAGAAAGCGTTTTCATGATGCCTGTCCTCCTCGAACTGTGCGCGAGCCCGGTGCCGTGCTATAGTTCGTTGTTCACCCTGGGGGGTTCGCGGGCATGGCGTCGTCAAAAAGCGCGTCAAAACTCGTCAAAACCGGTTAAATATGGACGTCCGGACGCCGGACGAATGCCGTTACCGGTTCGGACCGTTTCTCCTCGATCCCGCCGAACGCTCGCTCACGCGCGACGGGGCTCCTGTTGCGCTCACCCATCGCGTGTTCGAGACGCTGATGGTTCTCGTGCGCAATCCCGGGCAGATGGTTTCCAAGGACGAGCTGATGGAGGCGATCTGGCCCGGCCGCTACATGGAGGAAGGAAGCCTCAAACAAGCCATTTTCACCCTGCGAAAGGCGTTGAGCGGCGAAACCGACGACACGCAATACATCGGGACGGCGCCTGGCCGCGGTTACAGTTTCATGGCGGCAGTCGAGCGAATAGCGCCGATCGCCAAACCACAGGCAAAGGCCCAAACCGAATCGATTGGCGAGCCTTTGGCGGCGGCCGATGCCGCGCCAATCGAATCGCGCGCTCAATCGTCGCCGGCATTTCCGGGCGCAACCGGCGCGCGGCGATGGCACCCGACGATCCATAATCTTGCCTGGGCTGGTGCGGCGGTCATCCTCATTATCGCCATTGCCGCTGTTGCGTGGCAGCGACGAGTTCCCTCGGCGCCCGCGCAACCCAAGATGCTCGTGCTCGCGGATTTTCAGAATCTGTCAAACGACCCGGCGCTTGGCACGGTGTTGGGCAAAGTTCTGGAAATCGACCTTGCCCAATCGCCGATTCTGAGCCTGATGCCGCCGCAGCGGGTCACTGAAACGTTGCGACTGATGGAGCACCCGGCGGACGCAAAGCTCACCCCGGCACTGGCGCAGGATGTTTGCGCGCGCAACAATGGTGACGCGGTGCTCAGCGGCACGGTCGCCCGGGTCGGCAGCCGTTTCCTCGTGACGCTGGAAGCCCGGGACTGCGCTGCCGGCACAGACATCGCGGAAGCCAGGGCCGATACCGGGCGCATGGACGACGTGCCCAGTCTGTTGGACAGGCTGACCGTCCAGGTGCGCGAAGGCCTGAATGACTCATCGGCATCGATCCCCAAATTCGATGTACCGATCGCACAGGCGACCACCTCGTCATTCGAGGCGCTGAAGGCCTATTCACTGGGGGAACGTCAGCGCATACATGGCGACAATGCCGGAGCGCTGCCTTTTTACAAGCATGCCATCGAACTGGATTCGTCTTTCGCGCTCGCTTACGCAGAAATCTCAAACTCATATTTGGGGCTTCGCGAGGCGGAGGCCAGCAAGAACTATTACAAGAAGGCCTTTGAGTTCAGGGATCACACGAGCGAGAACGAGAGGCTCGGAATCACCGCCAATTACTACGCACGCCTGGGCAATTTCGTCCAGGCGGTTCACGCCTATCAGGTCTGGACGCAAACCTATCCCCGGTTCTGGGCGCCGTGGGCCAATCTGGCAAATCTTCTGACCAATATGGGTCAATATGGCGACGCGATCCGCGCCGGACGCGAGGCTTTGCGATTAAATCCGGAACACTACGCACCGTACACGGTGCTGGCGCGCGCCTACAAACGGGCGACCCGGTTCGCCGAAGCAAAGGTTATCGGCAGACTTGCCGTCAAAAAAGGATTCGACAGCTGGGACATGCATGGCTTGCTGTACGAGATTGCCTATGCCCAGGGCGATTCTGCCACGATGGCTGCTCAGGTCGCCAGGGAAAAGGGCAAGCCCACCGAAACCTGGATGCGGGACTACGAAGCCCTGGCGGCTGCGACTTCGGGGCAGTTCAGGCGCAGCGCTGCGCTGTTCGGGCAGGCAATCGCGATGGCACGTGCGCAGGGCGCCGACTCGCGCGAGGAGGTCGCCAATTTCTTCGAGGACTACATAGAAACGGCCGCTGTTCTCCGGTCGCAACAGGAGGCGAACAAAATCGCGCTTGGCGCGACCAGCCTGGAAGCCAGCGAGTACGAACCGTTGGCGCTTGCCATCTCGGGAAACTTTCAGGAGGCGAAAGCTTCGTCGGAGGCGCTTGGCAAGCGCAGTCCCGACAGCACGGAAGTGCAGGATGCCGACATGCCAGTGACGCGGGCGATCATCGCTCTCGGGCAGGACAAACCGACCGAGGCGATCGCCGCATTGGAGCCCGCGCGCCCTTATGAACTGCGCGATTTCTGGACTCCGTACCTGCGGGGACAGGCCTGTCTCGAAACGAAAGCTCCCGACAGGGCAGCGGTAGAATTCCGCAAGATTCTGACCAATCGCGGCGTGGACGGGACTTCACCATTGTATCCGCTGGCCTATCTCGGACTGGCGCGTGCGCTGCATTCGCAAGGCAGACTCGCGGAAAGCCGCGCGTCTTACGAAAAGCTGTTCGCGTTCTGGAAGAACGCGGATGACGATCTGCCGGCGCTAACGGACGCCAGACGTGAATACGCCCGGATCCCGGCTGTGCGGCAGGCGGCACAACAAGATTCGAAATAGCTTCGCGGCATGGCGACGATTTCTGGACACGTACCGGCCGGATCCTCCATGTCAATCCGCGAGACGAGGGAGTCCGCTCTCCCGGAAACCACCACGGTAAAGCCTCTTTGATGGCACTCAGGCGCCACCAACCGGCAGTGGCGACTGGGAGGAATCGCTCCACGTGCAGAGATGCGACGGGCGGGGGTTTACACCCCGCCCGCCGATTCCAGTTATACGAACTTCAGGTAAAGCCAGCCCGGCGCACGCACGGCTGTCACGGGACTCCTTCGCTTTCTTCCCGCGAGCGAATGCGCATTTGGGGCCGCGCGAAATTCAAACCTATCTGGCCAGGCCTTCGGTTTGGAACCAGAGCGTCGAGCCCGTGTCGGTGTGGGTCTTGTTGTTCGGATCCACATAGGTGAGCGCGTTGTTGGGCGTCAGGTAGGCCTTCGAGAGCTGATTGCCGCTGCCGTCCTCCAGGGTGATGCTGTAGACGGTGCCCGTCGGCGCCTTGCCGGGCGAATACTGGGTGCCGCCGGGAAGAACAGCCCTGGCTTCCGCCCACGGTATGTCGAGGTAATTCGTTATCATCGGACCCGCAAACCATTCCGTGATCCAATCGAGGGTGTTACCAACCAGCGTTGTTCCGTTGGGTGCGTTGAACTGGATCGATGACGAAACGTTTTGCGTGACATTGAGTATGTAATAGTTGCCCACCGTGGTGCTGGTGGGCCAGATATAGACGTAAATCACATCACCTGGAGCGACCGGAAAATTGGAGAGGATGACGACGCCGGCGGGATACCATTCGTACCAGGCGTCATAGTTCGTGGCCGTGGTGCCGCCGCTGCAATAGGCGTCTGCATCGATTCCCGACTGCAGCACATCGTTACTTCCCCAACCATCGATCCCAACCCAGGGCGACGAGTAGTCCCAGGTGCCATTGCAGGTGCCAAACGCCTGTCGCGCGACGGGAACCTCGAGAATGCCGTAGATGTATGTTTTCGCCGCTTTGAAGGGATTGTTGTTGTCTTGGACGACATAGCCGCTCCAATTGGTGCTCGTCGCGCCTGTGGGCTTGGGCGCCAAATTTGGTTCGGCGATCGAGACATTCTTGGCAGGCCCATGCTTGATCCTGGTTGCCCGCAGGATTGGCTGGATGCGCCTGGCCGGGGATGTCACGAGCTTTTTCCAGAACGCGTATGCATCCGGAGCCTTGTTGGCATCCGGCCGTGGCGGGAAACCGAAGAAAGCGATCTCATCATCCGATGCCGTCAGCGCATTAAAGTTGGCCGGCGGATTCGGCGCCGCGACACCGTCCGGCTGACCGCAATCGCGACAATCATAGCCTGGGGGCAACATATGGGACTCAGCTCGCTGTGTATGTGCGACGCCTGTCGCGTTGCCCTGCGCCGATGCGGCGGTCGGGATAATTCCGGGCGCCAGCAAGGCCGCGCCCATGCAAAGAGACTTCAATCCGGAAAGCGTTTTCATGATGCCTGTCCTCCTTGAACTGTGCGCGAGCCCGGTGCCGTGCTAGAGTTCGCCGTCGATCCTTGGGGGTTTGCGGGCATGGCGTCGTCAAAAAGCGCGTCAAAACTCGTCAAAACCGGTTAAATATGGACGTCCGGACGCCGGACGAATGCCGTTACCGGTTCGGACCGTTCCTCCTCGATCCCGCCGAACGTTTGCTCACGCGCGATGGGACTCCTGTTGCGCTCACCCATCGCGTGTTCGAGACGCTGATGGTTCTCGTGCGCAATCCCGGCCAGATGATCTCCAAGGACGAGCTGATGGAGGCGATCTGGCCCGGCCGCTACATGGAGGAGGGAAGCCTCAAGCAGGCCATCTTCACCCTGCGAAAGGCGTTAAGCGGCGAAACCGACGACACGCAATACATCGTGACGGCGTCTGGCCGCGGTTACAGTTTCATGGCGGCAGTCGAGCGAATAGCGCCGATCGCCAAACCGCAGGCAAAGGCCCAATCCGAATCGATTGGCGAGCCTTCGGCGGCGGCCGATGCGACGCCAAAAGAATCGCGCGACCAGCTGTCGCCGGCATTTCCGGGCGCAAGGGCCGCGCGGGCGCGACGCCCGACAATCCATAATCTTGTCTGGGGTGGCGCGGCAACCTTCCTCATTATCGGCATTGCCGCCGTTGCTTGGCAGCGAAGTGTTCCCCTGGCGCCCGCGCAGCCCAAGATGCTCGTGCTCGCGGATTTCCAGAACTTCACCAGCGATCGGGCGCTTGGCACGGTGCTTGGCAAGGTTCTGGAAATCGACCTCGCCCAATCTCCGTTTCTGAACCTGATGTCGCAGCTGCAGGTGAGCCAAACGCTGCAACTGATGGAGCGCCCAAAGGATGCGCCCCTCACCGCGGCGCTCGCGCAGGAAGTCTGCGCGCGCAACCAGGCAAACGCCGTGCTCAGTGGCACGGTCGCCCAGGTCGGCAGCCGTTTCCTCGTGACGCTGGAGGCCAGAGACTGCAACGCCGGCGCGAACATCGCCGAGGCCAAGGCGGATACCGGGCGTATAGAAAACGTGCCCAGCGTACTGGACGCGCTGACAGCCCATTTGCGCGCAGGCTTGAACGATTCTTCGGCGTCGATCCCCAAATTCGATGTACCGATCGCACAGGCGACCACCGCGTCCTTCGAGGCGTTGAAGGCCTTTTCGTTGGGCGAACACGCGCGCACAAGCGGCGACAACGCAACGGCAATCGCCTTCTTCAAACGGGCCGTCGAACTGGATTCGTCATTCGCGCTCGCCTACGCGGAACTCGGAAGCGCTTATTTCGGATTGCGCAACGGCGAACTTGGAAAAGCGTATTACAAGAAAGCATTTGGTCTGAAAGACCGGACCAGCGAGAACGAGAAGCGGTGGATTTCCGCCGTCTACTATGAGCGCGTCGGCAATTTCACAGAAGCGCTTCGCAGCTACCAGCTTTGGACGCAGACTTATCCCCGCGACTGGCTCGCCTGGACCCATCTGGCGAATTTGTTGACGGGCATGGCCCGATACAAGGATGCGATCACAGCCGGCCGGGACACTTTGCGGTTGAACCCGGCACATTATGCGCCCTATTTCGTGCTGGCGAGCGCCTATAAACGCGCTAACCGATTCGCCGACGCCAATGCAATCGGGCGGCTCGCGGTCGCCAGAGGTTTGGACGGCCGAGACATGCATGGCCTCTTGTACGAAATCGCCTTCGCCGAAGGCGACGCAACGACAATGGCCGCGCAGGTCGCAAAGGAAAAGGGCAGGCCAAATGAACCCTGGATGCTGGACTACGAAGCGCGAGGAGCGGCGACGGCGGGACAGCTCAAGCGATCGGGCGTGCTGTTCGAGAACGCGATCGGGACCGCACGGGAGCAGGGCCCGGATTTGCGCGAGGAAGCTGCAAACTTTCTCGAGGATTATATCGAGACATTGTCTGTTTTCGGTTTGAAACAGGACGCGCGCAAGCTCGCCGACGCGTCGGCCGGCCTCGAAGACAACCAGTATGCGCCGTTCGCATTCGCCATGGCGGGAGACTTCGACAGGGCGGCACGCCTTGCAATGGCGCTCGGCAACCGCAATCCGGACAGCACGGAAATCAATGACGAAGTCTTACCGGTAGCACGGGCAGTCATCGCTCTCGGGCACGGCAATCCGAACGATGCGATCGCCGCACTGAATCCGTCGCGCCCTTATGAGTTGCGCGATTTCTGGGCCCCGTACCTGCGGGCACAGGCCTATTTCGAAATGAAAGCACCGGACGCTGCAGCGGTGGAGTTCCGGAAGATTCTGGCCAATCGTGGCGTAGACGGGACTTCACCGTTGTATCCACTGGCCTATCTCGGACTGGCACGCGCGCTGCATTCGGAAGGCAGACTCGACGAAAGCCGCGCGTCTTACGAAAAACTGTTCGCTTTCTGGAAGAACGCCGACGACGATCTGCCGGCGCTAATGGACGCCAGACGCGAATACACGCGGATACCGGCTGTACGGCAGGCGGCACAAGATTCGAAATAGCTGCGCGAAAGTTGGCTCCAGGTTTCCGTTGCGCTTTCCTGGGCAACAGGGCAGCGGCCTGGTCAGTTTCGATTCCGACCGGGTGACGATTGTCATGGGCATTGCAGGTGCGGCCTGACCTTGTGGGAGTCCCAGCGAACAAACGGTGACGGGAAGACGAAAAAACACAGGCCTTCACGCATCGAATATGGCACTCTCTCCGTCTGCATTTTCTGGAGGCGGATTGTGCAAACGCGAACGATGCTGGGCAGACTGGTTGTCATGGCCGCGCTCTGGAATGGATCGGCCTATGCGCGAACCACTTACTACTTCTGCGACGTATTGCGTGCTTATTATCCGGTCGTTCGCACGTGCCCGATGGCGTGGCGCCGAATCGAGGTTGAAGCTCCGCAGGTTTCTCCTTCGCGTGGACATGAAGCCAGGAGCGTTCAGCAACGCGATCCTTGCAATCGCCCGAAAGTCGTGGATGCGCTGTTTCGCGCCCTGGTGAGCAGTCCAGGGCTGGTTGGCGCGCACATCGAAAGCGCGAGAACCATTTCGTCGGGAAGAATTCGTGGAATGGGAGACCGCCAGGTGACATGCGAAGCAACAATCGTCGCGACAAATGGGGAACGCATCGAGCGGAGCGGCATTGTCACCAGCAATCCAGGCGGAACCTACTCTGGACAATGGGCGGGCCGGCTTGTCGAAAATCAGCGGAATCCAGTCGCGGTATCCACCGCGAAGACGCCTGTGACTCCGGCTCGTGTCAAGGTTTCAAGTGTGTCCAGAGAGTCCGTGCCTGCGTCTCCTCCCATGAAGCCGACAATAGCAGTTCACTCGAACCAGATGCCTTATGATGAGGCTGCCGTAATTCGCGCCGCCGAAGCTGCGATGGAACAATTTCGCACGGGACGGAACGATATGGCCAAGGGTGCTTCAAGGCCATCGCGGGCACGGGCGATCTGCAGTGCGCTGCCCAGCCGACGTGCCGTATGGTGGCTTGGCACAGTTCGTGAGACGACTACCAATATTGCCGGGATGGGCGTCTTGTCGATCGAAGTCGCGCCATCGATTACAGTTGAAACAAACAACAACTCCTACTACGATGATCTGGAAGACTTTAGTACTCTCGTCGATCCGCGTTCAGATCTTTTTGCGACGGTCTCACGACTGCACAAAGGCGATCGCGTGCGCTTCAACGGAACCTTTCCACCCTCCGAAGAAGATTGCATCCGGGAGAGCAGCCTGACGGTGGAAGATTCAGTAAGGAAGCCAGCGTTCATAATCAGATTTGACCGGGTTGCTGCCAACTGATGCGCACCGTCCACGGCGCGTCACGGCCAGGGTCGCGTAAGTCCGTCAGCACAGTTGAATTTGCCACCTCATCGCCGGGACGCCATAGGTGTACATTGAGAAGTGTCGCACCGGTGCGAGCCGCCTCATCGCGCCATCAACTGTTTCAGGATTGCAAGCGCATCTTCGTCCGGCTCGCCGCGCGCGTCGTTGGAGTTTTTGAATACGCCGACGAACACCGACTGGGACGGCACAAAATAGACGCAGGACTGAAATCCGAATGTGCTGCCACCGTGATGGGCGACGCGCAATCCGTTTATGGTCGACAAATACCAGCCGAGGCCGTAGCCGGCCGGCCGGCCGTCGCGGGTGCGCCCTTCCGTGAGCGCCAGCGCGAGAGTCCTGGGCGCAATGATCGCACCACGGCCGAGCGCCGCGTACCAGATCGCCATATCGCTTGGCGTCGACAGAAATCCGCCGGCCGAATAGCCAAGCGTGGCGCTGAAATAGCGCGCGTTCACCCAACCCGATTTCGAGTCCGGTTCGTAGCCATAGGCACGGCCGACGATAATGGCGCCATGGCTGCCATAGCGTGTGCGCGTCATGCCGGGAACAAGCACATGGTGTGTCACGAATTCGGCGTAGGGCACCCTGGCGACGATCTCGATGACCTTGCCAAGAATCCAGTAGTTCAGGTTGCTGTAATGCCAACGCTGTCCCGGCTTGAACATGAGGGGGTAGGGCCGGTACACCGCGAGCAGCTGGTCGGCCGTCATGTCGGTGGCAATCCGCGCGTACAGCGGCGACAGGTCGTCGGTAAGCCCGGACGTCTGGTTGAGCAATTGGCGGATTGTGATCGGTTGCCATGCCGTTGGGCAATTCCTCAGCACTTCGCGCAATGGTTCGTCGAAGTGCAGTAGCTTCTGCTCCACCAGCAACAATATGGCGACGGACGTGAACTGCTTGGTCAGTGATGCTATGCGCAAGACACTGTCGGCGGTCAAAGGAATGCTGTTCTCCAGGTCGGCCTGACCGAAACCGCGGGAGAATACGATCTTTCCATACTTGGTCGCGATCACATAGGCGCCGGGACCATTCGCCGGATACTCCGATTGGAATCGCTGCACCAACTGCGGCCAGCGATCGCGGGGTGTCGCTGCCGGGTTCGCCTCGCAACCTACGTTAGTCGCCAGAGCGGCCCAAAGAACCGCAATAACGAACGGGATCGCGCGCATGATCACAGCTTTGCGTACAGCGCGGCTGCTGCGTCGAGCCTGCGCTGCAGATCGGAATGGGTCATCCAGTTGCCGTTGATCATCACCGCGTCGGGTGCGCGCAAAGTGTCCATGTTCCGCAACGGATTGGTGTCGACCAGGAGCGCGTTTGCGACGCGGCCGGGCGCAAGCACCCCGACGTCGGAGAAGCCGGGCACGTACGAGGCAGGGTTTGCTGTTGCCGTCTTCAATGCCTCGTAAGGCGTCAGCCCCGCCTCCATCAGTCTCGACAGCTCGTCATGCAGGCTTGTTCCCGGAACGATCATCGGATTCAGGGAATCGGTCCCCGCGACGATGTGAACGCCGCCGTCAAAGAGTTTCTTGAGCAAAACCTTCTCGTCGGCATACAGGCTGCGCCAGAAAACCGGGTCCGAGTTCTCCTTCAGGATGGGATTGTTGGGTTTGCGCCAGAACGCGTTCAGCACCAGCGGGTGCATGTACTTCAGCTCCGGACGTCGAATCAGCCGTTCGTAATCGGTGATCTGCGCGTAAGCGTTTGCCTCCACCTGCAGTGTGGTTTCGACAAAACAACCGCACGACCGCAGCAGCTGGATGTAAGTGTCGGGGTCGTGCGTCTTGTCTTTCATCAGCAGTTGCAGATTGTCGAGATGGGCGATCGCCTTCTGGCCGGAGCGCAGGACGTCGAACACGCTCAGGCCCTGGCCCATCGATATATGTCCGTCGACATAGAGGCCGTTCCTTGCCGCTTCATCGATCACGGCGCGAAAAACAGGGGCGGAGAGGTTGTCGCGGACTTTCACGAAATCATAGCCATCGCGTTTGAATTCGCGCACCGATTCGCGCGCCGCCTCCGGTGTAAGCAAGACTCTCGTGACCGGCTCGGGCAGCACTGGCGGATTGCCGGCGAGCATCGGGGTGGCAACGACGAGGAGCGGATAGGGTGAGAGGGTGCCTTTCTGGCTGTCTCGAAATGCCAGGATGTCCGGTGCGCCCGACATGACGCGAATGCCGGTCACGCCGTTGGCCATGTACAGCGCCATTTCCGACGGGTAGTCGATCGGCGCGGCCTTCATTGCGAAAGCCTGGGCGAATGCGAGCGACTCGATATGGACATGCATGTCGTTGAGGCCGGGAACGAGGTATCGCCCGGCGCCGTGGACCGTCATGCCGCAGTGGCGGTTTCCGAGGCGGGCGGCGGGCTCGATGGTGGTTATTCTTCCGCGCCAGACCAGGACCGTGCGGTCCGGGAGCAACCGTTCGGAATCCATCGGCAGGACATTGACGCGGGTGATGGCGAGCGAGCACGGCTCGGCGGCAGCCGGTTCAGCGCGGCAGACAGCGAGAAGCACGACAGAGGCGAGCGCGAATTCGGGCAGCCGGCACAATCGCATGGGGGAAACTCCGTTGGCGGAGACGAAGAACTAGCTGGATTGCGCTACATTGCACGCGAGCTCTGGTCCCAAAGCGCGCTTTCGGACCATTTGCAGCCGATTGCGACGGGACCTGCCGGAAGATGCGGTTGAATCTTGTGGTGTTTGCGCTGGAGAGCGTCGTTTGCGCCCAGCTGATGTTGTTCGCCGCGTTCCTTCTGTCCAGCCGCCGGCGCAACGCCGTGCACTATCTGCTGGCCGCCCTGAGCGCAGTGCTCGCCGCGATGATCGCCGGCAACCTGCTCATCGGCGTGGCGGGCTGGCATCGGCTTGAGGATGCAGTTCTGTTTCTCGATCTTGTCGCGCCGGCGCTCTTCTACCTTTATGTCCGCCAGGTTCGCCGCTCCAATGCGTCGCTGCACCGAATCGATGCCGTGCACGCGCTACCCGCCGTCGTCGGAATCGCCTCCTGGGAGGCAGGTATCCTGTCCACGATGGATTATTACGTGATTGCGGTCTGGAGTCTGTATCTGGGAGCCGCCGCATTCGCCTTTGCGCGGCACTATCAGGAGTATGCGCCCGCAACACTCAGGCGCTTTATCACCGCTCTCCTGGCCGTTCTTGTCGCGACCATGATGTTACGGGTTGTGATGGCCGTGCAGGGCAGTGCCGGGAAGGCATTTCTGGAGGGCTTGCCCTATGTACTGGTGCTCGCAGCTTTGTTCGCCGCGACCTGCCAAATACTGTTCACTTCGCTGCGCCATCCGGGCTTGCTGACCAGCCCGGCGTCGCACGTCAAATACGCCCAGGCAAACGTCAGCGCGGCGGATCTGAGCAGGCTTGAATCGTCGCTCGTGGCGCTTCTGGATGGAAGCCGGCCTTATCTCAATCCCGATTTCTCGCTCGAAGAGCTTTCCGCGTCGCTTGGCGCACCGGCGCGGAGCGTCTCGCAGGTCGTGAATACGCGGTTCGGCATGAACGTATCGGCGTATCTGAACCAGTGTCGAATTCGCCACGCCGCAAACCTTCTTGCGACCGTGCCTGAAAAGCCAATCAAGGTAGTGATGTTCGAGTCGGGGTTCACGTCCAAAAGCATCTTCAACCGGGAATTTCAGCGCTGTCAGGGCGTCAGTCCGACGACGTTTCGCAGAAACGCGGGCGCTGTGTGATTCGATTTTATCGCATAGCGCAGCAAATGCCGCCATGTCTTGTCATCAAGCAAGCTGCGGAAGATGGGATTCAATTACCGGATTTTTGCGAACTCACCGCGGACGGATAGGTCATTTTTCCGCCGAAATAACATTCGATCGCTTCGATCCTTTGATTCCGCAACCGAAGATACTCCACATTGCGGAAGGACTTTCCGTTCGTGGTATGGCAGAGGTACTTCACGAGCGCCTCGTCGCTTTTGATCGTCACCAGTTCCAGATCGAACCCTTTGACAAAATCGATTTGGGTGTCCCAACAGTTTTTCTTGAAGGCGGTCTTGCTGATGTGATCGTCGCCGTTTGGACTCGAAAAGGTGAAATCGTCGGCCAGTATCGCGTCAAAAGGACCCCAAGTCTTGTCCTTTTTTTCCCACGCCTTGTACCAACTGCGGACGACCGCCTTATTTGCCGAGGCCTCGCTGTCCGACACATCTGCGCTTGCGGCGTTCGGCAAGAGTGCCGTTCCGGCCAGGACGATAGTTCCGGTTTTGACAATGTTGCGGCGTGACATTGCATTTGCTGACATGATCTGTTCTCCCTCGAAGACGCTGACAGGCTGGCGCATGATCCGTTTCCGCGCGGTCCCACATGCACCGTAAGATCAAAACGCCGCGTATCATGTGCCGAATTCAGGCGATCTGGCGGGGCCGTCTTTGACATGGCGGGCGACCGCGGCGAGCACGAAGGTGTCGGGACCATAGCCCATACGGTCGATCGCGCCAGATCCGGCCGAATGTCCATATTCGCTGTCGTGCTGCGCGGCGATGTTGGAGCGATGTGCAATCATGCACGGATTTCGCCCGATTTGCCAGGTGGAAGCGAGAGCTAGTTCCGGCCTCGAATTGGAACCGCCTCACGATTCCGTGAAGACAACGCTTATCCCTCGGCCGGGAATTCCTGGATCGACGTAGCTCCCTGCTGCGGGCACGGTCGTATACGCATTGCCGCCGCAATGACATGAGACGAACTATCCACGAGTCACGTTTGCGTGAAGACGGCGATTTCGCGCGCGCGTTCCACCGCTTTGCTTCAAACTTCGTTGCTGCAGTGGCACGTGGAGTAGGACAGTGCCGGACGCAGACACGGATTTGCCGCTGCACGAATGCGTGTATCAACGAATCCGTTGGCTCGTGCTGTCAGGTGCGTGGCCTCGCGGAACGAGGGTGCCGCCCTCGCGCGCGCTCGCCGCGCAAATGGCGGTTTCGCGCAACACGGTTCTGAACGCGTTGGATCGGATAATCGCGGACGGATGGGTGCGGGGGCGCAAGGGCTCCGGCGTCTATGTAACCTATTCCGGACCTCCAGTGCCTCCGCCCGCGAAACCGGGATACACGGATTCACGCGGGCCTCCTTTTTTGCCGTGCGCGCGCGCAATCGATCTTTTTCCCGCGCGGCTTTGGAACAAGCTGCAATCCCGGCGCAGGAAGCAAACTTCAAGCGCCGCGCTTGCACTGGGAGACTCGCTTGGCTGGCTGCCGCTCCGGGAAGCCATTGCGGCCCATGTCACCCTTTCGAGGGGGCTCGTATGCAGTCCCGATGAAATCATCGTGACGACCAGTACGCCGGCTGCGATCGACCTTGCGATACGCGCACTTGATCTCTCGGGCGCCGACGCATGGGTCGAAGATCCGGGATATCCCGCCTGCGTGCAATCGTTCCGCAATTGCGGCATGCGCCTGATACCGGTTTCCGTCGACGAGTCGGGAATGGATGTGGCTCGCGGCCTCGCCGTCGCACCACACGCGAAACTCGCGATTGTCACTCCGGCCTGCCAGTTTCCGACCTGCGCGGTCATGACGAGAGACCGCCGCGCCGCGCTGCTCGCCTGGGCTTCCGCGCAGGACGCATGGATCGTTGAAGATGATTTCGACTGGCAGAGCACCGAGTGGCAGCGGGACGCGAAACGTCTCGCTGCGACGGACAGATCGCGGACGATCTACGTCGATTCGTTCAATCCGATTTTGTTTCCCGCCCTGGGGATTGCCTTCGCCGTATGTCCGTCGCCTCTCGTCGACCGGTTCTCGGCAATGCAGGCCGGGGTGGACGAGCTCCCGAACCTTCCCAACCAGATGATCCTCACGGATTTCCTGAATGGCGGACATCTCGACGATCATTTGAGGCGCCTGGCCGCCGCCTATCCCGAACGAAGGGCCGCGCTGACCAGGTGCCTCGAGAAAGACCTGTTCGGGATTGTTACGCCTCAGAGGAAGGATATCGGAACCCATGTCGTGGCCTCGCTTCACGTCCATCGCGAGCAGCAATTCGTGGATCTTTGCATGCGGGAAGGAATCATCGTGAACGGAATGAACAAATTCCAGTTGGTTCCGCGGGAATCCCGGGAAGTCGTGTTCGGCTGTGCCGGATTTGGACCCGGCACGATTGCCGCAGCCGTGACCGCGATTCGCCGGGCAGTAGGAACTGCGTGAGTCCGGAACGTTTCTTGTCTTGATTGCGGGTCTCGGACTTACCGGCAAGAAGAGCCCGCCATTTTTGCAACAGTCACGTTGCCTTGAATGTCAGATTGACCCGTTCTTGCGATATTGATATGTTATTTGCGCGCATATCGCGAGGGGATAGGCGTGTTCGAACGATTTGCAACGAGGTTATGCAACGCATTCGGCCTTGCGTTTTTGGCTCTTCTTGCCGGCGCCGGAGTTGCCCAGGCGAACCTTGTGATCTCCTCGAACCCGACCGCAAACATGAATTGCGGCGGCGGCGTTTGCGAACCTGCCGCTCCCAGGGCAAATCTCAACGTCACCGATCTCGAAAACCTCATCTCCCAGGACGGCAATGTGCGCGTGATGACCACCGGTCAAAACGTAGAGGCGACAAACATTGTTGTGAATGCCTCATTTGCGACGCCAAATTCCACGTCGCTCACCCTGGACGCCGTCGGCGCGATCACAGTGAACGCGCCCGTTTCCATTGGCGGCGGGATTGCCGAGCTCGAACTGCAGAGCGGGACAGGCGGTACGCTCGGCGATATTTCCTTCGGGCCGAACGGCGACATCACTTTCGGTAGTACCACCGATCTTTTCAATATCAACGGCGAAGTGTTTCAGCTCGAGGGCACGCTTCCCGATCTTGCAAAGGCGGCAAATGCGGAGCCGGCCAGATTCTATGCGTTGTCGAATAGCTATGATGCGTCCGCCGATGGTACGTACCAATCTTCTCCGATCAGCTCGACTTTTTCTGGGTACTTCGAAGCGCTCGGCAACACGATTTCCAACCTGACGATCAATGTCACGCAAGGGGACGGCGAATATATCGGGCTGTTTGCTCAGCTGGCAGGGAACGGCGGTTTCGGGGTGGTGCGCAATCTGAGACTTGCGAAGGCGTCGGTGTTGAGCAGTTACGCGACCGATATCGGCGCGATTGCCGGAGGTGTCGAACAAAACGCCATCGTCGTGCAGTCGTCTACAACCGGCGAGGTGCAAGCGGGCGACAGTTCGTCGGTCGGCGGTGTCGCAGGCTGGATCGAATTGGGTTCGGTGATTTCCTCCTGGTCGTCTGCGAAAGTTACCGCGGGTAACACATTTGCGAGCGTGGGCGGCCTTGTCGGGTATAGCGGAGGCACGATCGCGAATTCCTATGCGACCGGAGCCGTTACGGGTGGCGAGTTCAGCGACGCGGGCGGACTGGCGGGCGACGGCTACGAGATCAGCGGCTGCTTCGCCACCGGCGATGTGTACACGGCAGGCGGCGGCTCGGCAGGCGGCCTCGTCGGCGATGCTGCCGGTAGCATCAAGAACAGCTACGCCGAAGGAAACGTATCGGGGGGCACCGGCGGATACCAAAATCAACTCGGGGGACTGACCGGATACGAGGAAGCGCGCGGGTCCGCAAATTATTCCACCGGCAAGGTGACGGGAGGCAGTTCGGACCTGATCGGCGGCGTCGTCGGGTGGGATATTATGCGTCGTGGTTACAGTTACACTTTTTGGGACACCACGACGAGCGGTCTTTCGCGGGGCGCCGGACAGTCCAACGGCCAAGAGACACTGACGGGGCTCACAAGCAGCCAGCTGCGTTCCGGCTTGCCGGCGGGGTTCAGGAAAACCGTATGGAACGAAAAGGTGAAAACCAATCACGGCTTCCCGTATCTGATCGACAATCCGCCACCGAAAAGCAAATAAAACGGTGTGCATTCTCGCGAGCGGGATGGAAGTACAAACGCGAATCGAAGCCTGAAGCGCTCGGACTGATCGGGAAGCCCATTCAGCGCACGCGGTCCTTCGATCCGGTGATGCATTCGGTGCTCGCATCCGGCTGATTGCCATGGCACACCCGCGCCGGCGAGCGGGGAAAACAGACATGGCGAGAATCGCTGCTTGATTTCTCAAGAAATAGGCACGCGGAGCCGCGGAGACGCGGAGAAACAAGAGCTCACAATGAGACAGTGAGGGCAGTGAGAGGTTAGGGCGCGCCTTCGGCGCGCAATTCTTCCCTTACTGCTCTCACTGTCTCATTGTGAATTCTTCCGCGTCTCCGCGGCTCCGCGTGAACCTTTTCCCGGCAAATTCGAGCTCCTGAGTAGAACATGCCCACCAGCGCGCAGATCCCAATAAGGTTCAAGCACCAATGCGGATATTTTCCCCGGACAGCCCTGCGCTTTCGCGGGAATGACACGCTATGTGGTGGCGATTCATTCCTGGCTGACAGCGCTACAATTCATATCGCCCGATTTCCCTGTTGACTTCTCCACTGCTACTTGATTGAGTGTTCAATCAGGACAATATGGGGCCGGTCTGGCCTGGGATTCTGCAGACGGGGAGAGCAGATAAATGCCTACGATGAACTACCTGGCGATCATCGCCGCGGCGTTGTCTTCGTTTGTAGTCGGCGGTCTTTGGTATTCTCCACTCCTGTTTGCTCGGCCGTGGCTGGCTGCGGCCGGGCTCCGTGCTGACGATCTCGCGAGACAGAACAAGGCCATCGTCTTCGGTGGCGCATTTTGTTGGCGCTTCTTGGGGCGTTCGTGTTCGCGATGTTCCTGGGTCCGCATCCGGCATTTACCGTGATCGGTGCCGTTCTGGGGCTGTGGCATTGAACGTATCCCGTCAAAGCAGCAGCAGGCGAAGGTACGCCATGGTCGACGAAACGAAACAACGGCTCACTGAGACCGCGAGGCGTCTGTTCGCCGAGAAGGGCTACGAATCGACAAGCGTCGCCGACATTCTCAAGGACGCGGGCGCCAATAGCGGCAGCCTTTATCACTTCTTTTCCACCAAGCAGGATCTGCTGCTGGAAGTGCTGCGCGGCTATCGCGATGGTATTGGTCCGATGTTGCTGGCTCCGGCCTGGAAGGGCGTTTCCGATCCGATCGAGCGTGTCTTCGCGCTGCTCGCCGCCTACCGCCGCATGCTGGCAGCGACCGACTGCACCTATGGCTGCCCGATCGGCAGTCTGGCTCTCGAATTGCACGAGCCGGATCCGCCCGTTCGCAAGATGCTTTCCGTCAATTTCGATGCGTGGGTGGCAGCGGTGGAAGCTTGCTACGTGGAGGCGGGAAATCGTCTGCCCAACGATGTTGATCGTCATGGGCTGGCGGTGTTCACGCTCACGACAATGGAGGGCGGGGTCATGCTGGCCCGCACCAAGCGCACGCTCGCCAGCTTCGACCAGGCGGTCGGGTCGTTGCGGGATTATGTCAAGCGGCTCGAAAAACAGGCCAGACAGGAGAGGAGATCACGATGAGAGTTCATGCATTTGCAGCAATGCTGATCGTCACCCCGGCGCTTGCCGGTTCGCCCACGGGCGTCAGCGACACCTCGTTCCGCGACGCGGAAGGGCATCGCGTACAGCAGCTTCAGATCGATATCGATGCGCCCGTTGCGATGGTGTGGGCTGCGTTCACGACCGATGCGGGCTTCACCAGCTGGTGCGCTCCGGTCGCCCATGTGACGCTCGGCAATGATGGCATGATCGAGGCGTCATACAGGCTGACGTCCAGGATCGGCGACCCGGAAAACATCAGGAACCGCATCGTCGCTTACCTGCCCGAACGCCTGCTCGTCCTGCACAATGAACATGTGCCGAAGGGCGCCCCATTCAAGCAGGATGTGATCGACAAAATCCGGACCGTCATCCAGTTCGAGGATCGCGGCGGTGGCCGTACGCACGTCATCGAGTCCGGCGTCGGTTACGGCGAGGGGCCGGATTTCGACACGATGTACGATCATTTCCGGAGCGGCAATGCCGAGGAGTTCGCGGCGCTCGAACAGAGATTCGTCAAAGGCCCCATCGACTGGAAGGCCGAAGCGCAACGCATGCAAGCCTCGGTCGCGACGCGCGCGAGCCATTGAGGGCTGAATGCGTTTCTTCGTGCAACCATGAGCGCCAGCCTGGCGCGAATCCGCAACTCCTATATCCTCGTCATGGCCGGGCCGTTGTCCCGGCCACCCATGAACACCGTGCCATGGTTCCCCGCGACGCCTTCATCGCCGTTTACATGCTGAGCAACCGGAAGCACGGCACGCTTTATATCGGCGTGACAGGCAACCTCACTCGGCGTGTCTGGCAGCATCGCGAGGGTGAGATCGACGGGTTCACGAAGAAATACGGCTTGAAGCAGCTTGTCTGGTACGAGCATTACGAGAGCATGCTCGGGGCGATCCAGCGCGAGAAATCGCTCAAGAAGTATAAGCGCGACTGGAAGATCAATCTCATCGAACGCGACAATCCCCATTGGAACGACCTGTATACGGCGCTCGTTTCTTGACGCGGGTTTCATGGGTGGCCGGGACAACAGCCCGGCCATGACGAGGATTGGGAGGGGCCAGCAACTTCATCGGGCACGATGCGCCACACCCGGCCGTTAACCTGAAACTCACCAAATAACCGAAGGCGATCTTAACCGTGTTGGGGCACGATGGCGGAGCTGCGAGCAGCCATCGGGAATACAAGGGATGCCGGATACGGCCGCGCGGCTGAAAGCCGACCCAGCGCAGAGCGCGAGACTCGCGCTCGAGCAATTGCGCCTGGCGTTGCGCAATCTGAGGCCGAATTCCTGGCTGATGCCGCTTCTGGCCGCGATCATGTGTTTCATGTTTGCGCGCTGGGTCAGCACGCCGGTGCTGATCACATGGTTCGCGCTGGTGACCGTTTCAGGCGCCTGTCTGGGCATCGTCGCCGAGATTTTCCTGCGGCGGAAGGAAGATGCGCCTTCGTCGAGGGCTTGGGTGAGGAACGCGACGTCCGCATATTTTCTTTTTGCGGCATCGTGGTCCGCTTTCGGCTTCCTGTTCTGGCGGCAGGGTGACGATCTCAACCACATGCTGATCATGCTGGTGATCGGCTGCACCATTGCGGGCAACTCCGCCCTCGTCGGCGCCAGCAAGCCCCTGATCATCGTCGGCTTTGCGGTCCATGGTCTCGTGTTCGTCCTCGCGCCGCTGCGAGAAGGCGGCGCGCTCTATGACGGCCTTGCGCTGATGGCGTTCGGCTATGTCTGCTTCCTCGCCTGGATGTCGCGCCAGATCTACTTTACCGCACGCGACATGCTGCTCCTGCGCGACGACAAGAACGATCTGATCGACGCCCTGGCGCAGTCGAAGGCGGATTCCGACCTGGCGCGGGACCGGGCGGAATCCGCGAATCGCGCCAAATCGAAATTTCTCGCGAATATGAGCCACGAGCTGCGCACGCCGCTGAATGCCATTCTCGGGTTTTCGGAGATGATCTATTCCATCCCCGCCGGCGCCCCGGCGGTGAGGAGTCAGGAATACGCGAAGCTCGTCCATCAATCGGGCAGTCACCTGCTGGCGCTCATCGACGACATTCTGGATCTTGCCAAGATCGAAGCGGGCAAGTTCGAGCTTCGGGAATGCGATGTCGATCTCGCGTGTCTGGTTGGCGACGCGGTGCAATTGATGGCGCCAAAGGCGGAACTGGCGAATCTCGCGCTGGCGACCGAAGTGGCGGCCGAACTCCCGGTCCTTCATGCCGATCAGCGCGCGATCTGGCAGATTCTGCTCAATCTCCTTGCCAATGCTGTGAAGTTTACGCCGGCGGGCGGCTCCATTTACGTCTTTGCCAGAACCGAGGCTTCGGGAGAGATCGCGTTCGGCGTACGCGACACCGGTGTCGGCATTGCTCCCGAGGATCAGCTGCAGGTTTTCGAGACATTCGGCCAGGGCCGCCACTATGTGGCAATGCCCGACAAGGGTACGGGCCTCGGACTCTCGATCGTGAAGGGCATCGCCGAAGCGCATGGCGGCCGCGTGGAGCTTGCAAGCCATCTGGGCCGCGGCACTTGCGTGACAATCGTGCTTCCCGCTTCGCGGGCAAAGCCGCGCCTGAAGCAGGCATCGTAGGACAGGACGGCCTGTTTCGCTGCCCCTCTGCAGCTGCTATGTTCCCACCCATGCCAAACAGGCCAAAAACCCAGCGCCACAGGAAAATTTAACGCAGAGGTCGCGGAGGATGCGCCAAGGACGCGGTGAATGAAGAATCGCGCGCCAAAGGCGCGCAACTATTCTCTCTGCGCACCCTGCGCATCCTCCGCGACCTCTGCGTTAAATCTTGTGAGTTGAACTGTTTCCATGAAACCAAGGAAAGCAGCCGCCGGGCGGAAGCGTTATTTTATCATAGATTTCGACAGCACCTTCATAAGAGACGAAGCGATGGAGGTTCTGGCGGGCATCGCTCTTGCCGGACACCCCAGGAAAAACCAGATCCTGGAGAAAATTGCCGGCATTACGAAAGCGGGCATGGAAGGGCGCTTGTCATTCTCCGAATCTCTGGAAAAACGCCTCGCGCTTTTTTCTGCGAACTCGGCGCATCTCAAGGAGACGGCGCTTGTACTGAAGTCGAGAATCACCCCTTCGATAGAACGAAACCGGGACTTCTTCAAAAACAACCGCGAACGCGTCTACCTCGTCTCGGGAGGTTTCCGGGAGTACATCCTCCCGATCGCGCGAGAATTCGGAATCCTGCCGGGCCACGTTCTTGCCAACTCATTTCGCCTCGGCAGGAACGGCGCCGTTACCGGAATCGATAGAAAGAATCCTCTGGCGCAGAATGGCGGCAAGGCTCGCGCCGTTGCCGCGCTGAAGCTCGAGGGCGACGTGGTCGTCGTTGGAGACGGCATCACCGATTACGAAATCCGGGAACGCCACAGCGCGAGCACGTTCTTTGCGTTTGTGGAAAACGTCGCTCGTCCTTCGGTAGTCGAGAAAGCCGATCGGGTCGTCCGAAGCTTCGACGAGCTGCTTTATCATTACGGCCTTCCGCGCGCGGTCTTCTATCCCCATGGCCGCCTGAAAGTGTTGCTGCTCGAGAAAATCCATCCGCTCGCCGAGGCGAATTTCACGCAGCTGGGATACCGGCTGAAAATCATTCCGGAGGCGCTTTCCGAGGCGGCGCTCATCGAAGAAATGCCGGACGTCGCGATTCTCGGCATCCGCTCAGGCACCCATATTACAAAGCGTGTGCTTGACGCAGCACCCCGCCTGCTCGCCATCGGCGCCTTTTGCATCGGAACGAACCAGATCGACCTGCGCACCGCTGCGCAAAAGGGCATCGCGGTCTTCAACGCGCCCTACGCGAATGGGCGAAGCGTCAGCGAGCTTGCGATGGGTCTGATCGTCGCGCTTTCGCGGCGGATCGGCGATCACAATACCAACCTTCACCGGGGTATCTGGAACAAGTCTGCAAAGGACTCGCGCGAAATCCGGGGAAAGACGCTGGGAATTGTCGGCTACGGCAATATCGGCTCCCAGCTTTCCGTCATCGCCGAAGGCATGGGGATGCAGGTGTGTTTCCACGATGTTTTCGATCGCCCGATGATCGGCAATGCGCGCCGCACCACGTCACTCCAGGAACTCCTCGAGAGAAGCGACGTGGTGACTCTCCACGTCGACGGCCGGCCTCAAAACAGAAATCTTTTCGGCGATCATGAATTTGCCGCGATGAGGGAGGGCGCGCTCTTCCTCAATCTAAGCCGCGGCAGCGTCGTGGACGTTGCCGCCCTTGCCCGCGCGCTTGAGCGCGGGCACCTCGGCGGAGCGGCGCTCGATGTATTTCCCGACGAACCCCGAAGCAGCTCCTCGGACTTTCGCTCGCCGCTCCAGGGGCTTTCGAACGTCATCCTGACCCCGCATATCGGCGGGTCCACCGAAGAAGCGCAGGAAACAATAGCCCGGTATCTTTCGACGAAGCTGATGAATTTTATCGATACGGGGGATACCGCGCTTTCCGTCAATTTCCCGAATCTTCAGCTTCCGGCGTTCAAGGGCGCGCACCGTTTCATCCACGTCCACAGGAATGTGCCCGGCGTGCTGGCGCATGTGAATACGGTGATGAGCAACAACAAGGCGAATATCGTGGGACAGTATCTCGGCACCACCGCCGACATCGGCTACGCAATCACCGACGCAAACACGAAGCACGAATCGCGCGTCATCGAAGACCTGAACGCCATCCCCGACACCATCCGGGTCCGGACGCTGTATTAGAAAGACGTTATACCAATCCTCGTCATGGCCGGGCTGTTGTCCCGGCCATCCATGAACATTGCGTCATGAGACGAGCGCCTTGTACAGGTCGTTCAAGTGGGGACTGATTGCGCTGATAAAGAGCGCGACGTGTAAGCGGCAATGACGTCGCGTTGAACCATAGCGGAGATGGTGTTCATGGGTGGCCGGGGCGACAGCCCGGCCATGACGAAGATATTGGAAGGTAGGTTCTCACGCGGATAGTTTTGGCGGCTCACCAGTTGCTCAGGGGACGGAGCAGCGGCCCTGGCGCGCGGAGATCTCGAACGAACCCGCTTAATCGGGTAGGCTCACCATTCGGCCGCGCTTGACTGCGCCATTGATAGGGGGGCATGCGAGGAGAGTGGAAAACGGCGAAACGGGCATCGATGTCGAGAGAGAAATGCTGCTCGATCAGTTCGCGGCGTTCGAACGCGGCGTGCTGCAGGACAACATCATTCTCAGCGATCAGAAATCTGGAATACTCCTCGCATTTTCCGGCGCGATGGTGATTTTCTGTATTGAGGCAATCTCGAGTCCGCACACGGCAAATCATGCGCTGAACTATCCGGTCGCCGCGATCGATGCGTTGTACCTTCTGGCGGCTCTGGGGTTTCTCGTCTCCTGTCACTTCTCGCTTACGACGGTCTTTCCGCGAATACGCCACGGGCGCGACGATCACATTTTCTGGGAGTCGTCTCTGTATCGGCTTCCCGTGGAAGAATTCGTCGCCCGGCTGCGCGCCATCGATGTGGCGGCCGCGCGCGACGACAAGAGCCGGCATATCCACACGCTTGCAGGAATATGCCGGGACAAATTTGCGCATTTCCGAAGGTCGATTCGATTCGCCCAGGGTGCGTTTCTCCTGCTCGTCGCCGCCGAACTGGCCCGCGCCGTCATCGCGTAAAGCGGGATGCGGCAGGGGGCGAGGGTGGCGCAGCAGGGGACGTGCAAAGGACACGCCCTCGGGCGCGCGGGTCGTGATTAGCTGAGTTTTCGAGCGGAAATTAGAGCGCATTCCGCCCGGAATGAATCGCCACCCAAAAGCGTATCAGTCCCGCGATGATTCCCCAGTCAATCTACGACATTCACACTTCTCAACGGTCTCGCCACAGGTTCCTCCTCCGCGCGAAGCGCCTAGGGCATGCACACATCCTTTAATTTTCGTCATGGCCGGGCTGTTGTCCCGGCCACCCATGAAAACGTTGTTGCCAAGAAGGCAAGAATTTCCAAGGCCGCACTGGCAGGCGCAGGTGTTCATGGGTCGCCGGGACAAGCCCGGCGATGACGAATCAAGGGAAATTGGGATGGGTGCATGCCCAAGGCGCGAAGCGCGGGGGACCGGAACGCGCGCTAACCGAGCTTTCGGCCGCAATTTGCGCTATGCTGCTGCGGCATCAGCCGGATTGCCGCGGGGGGCGCGGCTGCCGATGCGAGGAAGAGACATCGTGCGGCGCAAACTGGTCGCCATCCTTGTTGCCGACATCGTCGGTTACAGCCGCCTCATGGGCATCGACGAAACCGGCACGCACGCGGCCGTCAAGCGCCACCTCAAGGAGCATATCCAGCCGACGATCCGCCGCTGCAAGGGACGGCTGGTCAAGACGATGGGCGACGGCGTCATCGTGGCATTCGAGAGCGCGGTGAATGCCGTGCTATGCGCCGTCGAACTGCAGGACGGTTTTGCCAAATGGAACAAATCCGTGCCGGCGGATCGCCAGCTGCATTTTCGCATCGGCGTCAATCTCGGCGACGTGATGCTCGACGGCGACGATGTCTATGGCGACGGGGTCAACATCGCAGACCGGATACAGGCGCTGGCGGATTCCGACGGCATCCTCGTCTCCCAGACCGTGTTCCAGCATGTCAAGGACAAGGTGCCGATCTCGTTCGAGGATCTGGGCGAGCGCACGGTCAAGAACATCGCCGAGCCGGTGCGGATTTTTCGCGCGGCAACGACAAGACAACCCGGCGACGCGGCGCCGATCCAGGCGGCAATCACCTCCACCAATCCTTCGATTGCGATCCTTCCGTTCGTCAATATGAGCGGCGATCCGGAGCAGCAATATTACAGCGACGGCATCACCGAAGACATCATTACCGAATTGTCGCGCTTCCGGACCATCTCGGTGATCGCGCGGAATTCGTCGTTCGTTTATCGGGACAAGCCGGTCGACGTAAAGCAGATCGGCCAGCAACTCGGCGTGCAGTTCGTCGTCGAGGGCAGTGTGCGCAAACTCGAGAGCCGCGTCCGCATCACCGTCCAGCTCGTACATGCGGAGTCCCGGCGCCACGTGTGGGCGGAACGCTACGACGTCGAACACTCCGAGATTTTCAGCATCCAGGATGATGTCACCCACCGTGTTGCAGCGATGGTGGTGCCGAAGATCGAGACGGAAGAACTGATCCTGGCCCGCCGGCGCCCGACCGGCCAGCCGCGCGCGTACGATTGTTACCTGCGCGGCAAGTCATGCTTCTATGCCGCGCACGATGGCACGGGAATCGCGGAAGCACGCCGTCACTTTGAAGAGGCGATCGAAATCGATCCGCAATTCGCCGGCGCGTACAGTTACCTTGCGCGCATCGACAACAATCTGACGATGTATTCGGCAGCAGGAACCTCGTTGGCGCCCTTGCGCGAGCGCGCATGGAACGAGGCAAGAAAAGCAGCCGCACTCGACGACGGCGATCCACATGCACATATCTGCCTGGCATGGTGCCATCTTTGGCGGCGCGAATTCGAGGCCGCGCGCAAGCATCTCGACATGGCGACCCGGCTCAATCCGAACGATGCCGACCGCGCGATGGATCGCGGGACGACCCTTATCTATCTGGGAGAGCCGGAAGCGGCGATCGAAGTGATGAATACGGGAATTCGTCTCAATCCGTTTCACCCGGATTCCTACCTTGCCGATCTGGCAGAGGCGTATTTCGTCGCTCGGCGCTACGATGACATGATCGGTATCGCCGAGCGGATCGCCGATCCGTCGCCGCGATTCGCGGCCTGGAAGGCGGCCGCCTATGCGTTGGCCGGGCGAGAGGCGGAGGCCCGGCGAGAGGCGGAAAAATTCCTCGCCAATGTGCGCGCGATCTGGGCTGGCGATGCCGGCGCAGGGCCGGCGGAGTTCATTGCCTGGCTGCTGAGTTTCAGCCCTTTCCGCCGGCGGGAGGACGTAGAACATTTTGTCAGCGGCTTGCGCCGCGCGGGCCTGGAGGGCCAGGCAGCCGGGGAGCCGAGTGGGTTTGATAGTCCGGGAGAAGACAGATCGGGCTTTGAGCATCAGCCCGAGGCTAATAGAATGAGTTGAGGGCAGATCGCTCGCAGAGGAGGGGGATATGGTTGTTTCGCGAAAGCTACCAATAGTTAATCACGTGCCACCGAGTGCTGATGAGCCTGCGTTTCTTATTATTCAAGACAAACTCAACCAGGTTTACATTGTGGCTTCCGGTGCGCTGGGAGCACCTGTCAGCCTCGATCCGGATTATAACTCAAATGCCAATGCCACTATTTCTGCGCTCAACCAGATAAAGGCGGAGGCACACTACCAGCCGGTTCTGAATGTGGAATTCGCCGCACTGATCGATCAGGCCGATGCGCTGATCCGGGTAGCCGGAAACGCCCGCGCCTCCATCGCAGCCCAAAAACGCAAAAGGCCCAGAAAATAGGAGTTGAGCGGACCAGCGCCGCCGCCGCGCGCAAGGCCTATTGGCGCGGCACGCATCGGATCGTCGCGCCTGCAGAGACCGTGAAGCGCTTCGGCGTTTATTCCGTGGATCTCGGCATCGTTCGCCTCGCCAATGTCACCGGCCTCGATTATCTGGGAATTCCCGTATTCATGGCCGTAAGGCCCAATTCGCGATCGCTGTCGGTATCGCAGGGCAAAGGGCTCGATGATTGGGCGGCCAAGGCGTCCGCGTTCATGGAAGCGGCCGAGCTTGCGCATGCCGAGCGGATCGGGGGACGTCTTCGCGTAATGTCGTATGCGGCGATGAAGTCCCGCGCTGCGGATCCGGCGTCGTTGCCGCTGGCGAAGGGGAGAAAATTGCGGCGCGATTGCGAAATCCCCTGGATCGAAGGGCGCGACATTGCCGGAGGCAACAGCATTTTTGTGCCGTTCGAACTCGTGCACACCGACTACACATTGCCGCAGCGCGCGGGAATGGGATTCTTCGCGGCAAGCAGCAACGGCCTTGCTTCGGGCAACCACAAGCTCGAGGCGATCTGCGCCGGACTGTGCGAGGTCGTCGAGCGCGATGCGACTGCTCTGTGGCGCCTGCGCGCCCACGAGGATCGTGCCCGCCGCCGTCTCAAACTCAGCACGGTCGGAGACGGCGATTGCCGCTGGCTCCTGGACCGGTTGACGGATTGCGGCATTGCCGTCGCGGCATGGGATGCGACCACCGATGTCGGGATTGCCTGCCTGGTGTGCCGCATCAGAGAGTCGCCGGCGAACAAGCGGTCGAACCATGGCGCATTCTGGGGCGCCGGCTGCCACGTCAGCTCGGCTATTGCACTCATTCGCGCGCTTACGGAGGCCGTGCAATCGCGTTTGACTTACATCGCAGGATCGCGAGACGATTTGCGCCGCAGAGATTATGGCGATGCCCGCAACGCGGCACTCTACGATCTCGCGCTGGATCTGTGGGAAGGGCAGCGCGCGGCGCGCGTGTTCGGCGACGTCCCCAGCGTGACCCATGCGACGGTCGCGCGCGATGTTTCGCATATTCTTGCGAAACTGCGTTGTGTCGGACTCGACGAGGGCGTCGTCGTCGACCTGTCGCGACCTCGCCTCGGCATTCCCGTGGTCCGCGTGATTGTCCCGGGCCTGGAAGCCGACCACGAGAATGGCCGCCGCGGCTGCCGTGCGCGGGCGTTCGCGAGATCCTTGCAATGACAGCTGCAATTTTTGCCGGACCGACGCTCTGCGGCGATCCCATCCTGGCCGCGCGCGATATTCTCTGGCTGCCGCCCGCTTCGGAAGGCGACGTCTATCGCGTGGCGCGCAGGAAGCCGCGGGCGATCGGTCTCATCGACGGCCGCTTCGAAACCGTGCCTTCGGTCTGGCACAAGGAAATCCTGTGGGCGCTCGCGCATGGCATCCATGTCTACGGCGCGGCGAGCATGGGCGCATTGCGCGCTGCGGAGCTGGACCGGTTCGGCATGGTCGGGGTGGGTTCGATCTACGATGATTTCCGCAGAGGCATTTTGCAGGACGATGACGAAGTTGCGGTCGTTCACGCTCCTGCGGAACTCCGTTACCGGCCATTGAGCGAAGCGATGGTCGATATCCGCGCCACACTCGCAGCGGCAAAGAGTGCCAATGTCATTTCGCAGCGCACGGCGAATACCCTCGTGCGCATTGCCAAGGATATCTTTTTCAAGGAGCGAAATTGGGATGTGTTGTTCGCGCACGCAGCGAATGTGGGGCTGCCGAAACTGCAGCTGGCGCGACTGGTGCGCTGGTTGCCGGCAAACCAGGTTGATCGCAAGCGCCTTGACGCACTCAGCATGATAGAAGCGATGCGACTGCTTCTCGGGGCTCGGCCCCGGCCGTTTCGTCCGCGCTTCAAATTCCAGCACACCGTGTATTGGCAAAACCTCATCGAACGCGGCGGGTAATTTCGGGCACAGGTTTCAAGCGCGCCGCTTGGCAGCGAAAAATTACCTCCCATAATCTCGTTATGGCCTGGCCATCCCGGTCCGCGCGAAGCGTGGCTGAGTTGTAGTGAGTGAACCGCCAAACCCGTTCGCGCAAAAAATACTACCTTCAACCTCGTCATGGCCGGGACAACAGCCCGGCCATGACGAGATTTTGGGGTCGTTTTGGCAGCCGGTAGAACTAATATGGTTGACATAAGTACCGTATCGGTATTTCCTCCTCCTGCAATCTGAGGAGTGAGGGCAATGCCAGCCGAATACGCGATGGGGTATCGCAAACCGCCCGTGAATGGGCAGTTTCGGAAGGGACAGTCGGGGAATCCGGGCGGGCGGCCGAAGGTGAGGCCGAGGCCGACCAGGAAACAGCGCTTCGC
>Ga0210406_10001232_pt1 | contig 32286 bp, 32 predicted proteins | sample IncBWC30MmetaG_FD_155454 | JGI IMG/M metagenome (GOLD analysis project Ga0210406, IMG submission 155454) | Forest soil microbial communities from Barre Woods Harvard Forest LTER site, Petersham, Massachusetts, United States - Inc-BW-C-30-M | ecosystem: Environmental > Terrestrial > Soil >... | reverse complement strand
GTCGGCAAAGGCAATTTCGCCGTCATACAATCGGTCTTTGTACCGCGTGGAATAAGGCGCAGGAGGCTCATACGGATCGTGCGGATCATACAAATGGACCCACACAAAGTGAGGCCCCCTGGGATGCGCGTCCTGCCAAGCTTCTGCCCGTCGCACCACTTCCGTACCGCGCCGCTCGACGCGTCCCCAGCGTGACTTCGTCTGCGAGCGTTCTGGGAAATTGTCATAAAAATCGAACCCGCGATCCAGTCCCGGCGCCAGCGCTTTGCTATCAAGGATTACCGCCCCGATAAATGCCGCCGTCTGATAGCCGCGTTTTTTGAGAAATTCTGCCCAGGTCGGACTCTCGGACGCCAGCGGTCTCGCAAAATCGGTTACCCCGTGGCTGCTTGGCAACAGGCCAGTCAAAATACTTGCATGAGAACTGTTTGTGATGGGACTAGGTGTGAAGGCTTGGGCGAACCGGATCCCGTGCCGCGCGAGTTCATCGAGGGCTGGAGTCTGAATGTCCTCGTCCCCATAAGAGTGAACATGGTCAGCTCGAAGAGTGTCGATCGTTATCAGGTACACATCCGGTCGCTGCTGCCCGCCGCTCCCTGCCTGTCCGCTGGCCACGTTGATCATGGTCAGCGCGCACAGTGTCAGGACTGAAAGGGCTCGCATGCGGCCCAGACTAGCATGATCGCGGCGCCAGACAAGGGAGACATGGTTGGTCCTACCTCCACCTGAGCCGAAATTGCGATTTGCGCCTGACAGCGCTGTCTTCGCGTGTGCTGTCTTGTTGTTGACCGCGAGTCATTCGGGTTCCTCCCACATTTTGCTTGACTAAATAGCCTGTCTACGTTGACGATCCCGCTAATTAGTTTGTTCGCAGCGGGTGCCGTTCACTAGCAATATCCGAGGGGGTACGATGGCAGTGGACCGTATTCTGCGTGGGGCTTTTGTCCTCCTTCTCACGAGCTTGATCGCAAGCACTCCTCTGTTTGCTCAGAAAATCACTGGCGACATTTCCGGGACCGTCACGGATCCGAGCGGCGCCGCCGTGTCGGGCGCTGTCGTGAGTGCGGTGAATACCGGAACCAATGAGAAGGCATCCGCCACCACCAACGACACCGGCTTCTATCGCATGGTCAACTTGTCTCCGGGGCAATATCGCGTGAGTGTCGGGGCCCCCGGCTTCAAGAGCATGGAGCGCCAGGCGACGGTCAGCATTGCGCTGGTCACCGAGTCTAATTTCACGTTGGTCGTGGGAAGCAAGGGCGAGACGGTTGAGGTACAGAGCGTTGCGCCTCTGGTGGAGACTACCGAAGACCGGCTGAGCACCTTATTCGACGACAAGGCGGTGGCCGACCTTCCTAACAATGGCCGCGACTTCAACAACCTGCTGGATGGAGTGCCCGGAGTGCAGCGTCAAGCCGGCGGCGGATTTCAAAGTCTGAACATAAACGGGCAGCGTGCGACCTCCAACAATTATGCGGTCGATGGAATCCCAAACAACGATCGGTACTACGGCGAGTCATCCCTGGGCCAGGCGGCCATTTCGGGAACTGCGGCCGCGCTGATACCGCTCGAGGGAATCTCAGAATTCAACGTACAGTCAAATCCAGGAGTGGAGTTTGGGGTAAAGGGTGGTTCGGTTATTAACATCGGACTGAAGAGCGGCACCAATGAACTCCACGGTAACGCGTTCTGGGATCGCCACACCGATGCATTCGACGCTAGGAATTGGTTCGCGTCCAAGGTCACGCCCTTCCGATTGAATCAGTTTGGTGCATCGGGGGGCTTTCCCATCGTGAAAGATAAGGCCTTCGTATTCATGTCCTACCAAGGCTTCCATCTAAAGGACCAATTTCCTTCACAGGTAACGCTGCCAGCTCAGGCGGAGATCAACGATGCACTGGGCTGTGTCGCAACAGGCATCAACCCAAATTCCGTGCTTGACCCGAATCCGGCCACGTGCATCAACGATGGCTTCCCTGGACCGGGCTCAGATCAAATTGGAGGTACAGGAGACGATGGCCTGCCCAGCAGTATCGGCCAGAAGCTGCTTTCCTTCATTCCACTGGCACCAAGTCCGGGTGCGCTTGTCAACATAGCTGCGAACAACACGCTAGACCTGAATAACTTTCACGTGAAGTTCGACTACGTCTTCAACCAGTCACATCGCGTCTCAGTGAAATACTTGTTTGGCGACAGCTTGCAGAGTCAACCTCCTGCGCCGGGAGTGCCGCAGTCAGTTGGTGATCTGGCCACAGGCCCTAACATGTGGAATTCGATTGCCCCGACCCGCGCGCAGTTAGCGGGCCTTAACTATACTTGGACCATTAGTCCTACCAAAGTCCTTGAGAGTCGATTCGGTTATCAGCGATTTTCCCAGCGCATCGGAGTTAACAACAATATTGACCCCAATTCATTGGGTATTAATACAGGGCCGCTGGGCGCCGGTCCACAGGACACTGAAAACTTTGGGGTGCCGACACTCTATTACCTTGGTTATTCGTTCGGCAACAGCGCCTACGGGGTTGTTGGAGGGATTCAAGGTTATCCGCTCGCCACCCGACCCGACGCGTCCTACGATTGGCAAGAACATTTCACATTAATTAAGGGAAATCACACGATTAAGGTCGGGGGGCAGTTTCAGAATGCCTATACCAAGTCACGACGGGACCGGGCACGCACTCAAATGTCGTTTTACTACTACGGTTCCGGCTACGACACGACTGACTATGGAGTAACGGGCAGCATGGTCGGAGAGAGTGGGCGGGTGGCGTCTCTCAACATGCTTTTGCTCGGCCTTACAAACGACACTGGCCGGTCCTTTGGCGTGACGAATCGTCACATCTCCGAAAAATCAGTGGGTTTCTATGTGCAGGATAGTTGGAAGGTAAAACCTAATTTTACCCTGGAAGCAGGCGTACGCTGGGATGTCGCCGGGGCCTTGGGCGAGAAAGATCATCTGGGGGCAAACTTCTTGCCAGACGACCCAAAGGCGGATGCCGATGGGTTTGTGGGCCTCTCCCAACGACCGCTCTATAACGTGGACAAGAATAACTTTGGGCCACGAGTCGGATTTGCCTGGGACATTTTCCACAACGGCAAGACCGTGCTGCGATCAGGTTACTCCTTGAACTACGACCTTCCTAATTTCGGAGCGATTCATGCGCCGCAAACCTACTTCCAGATGTGGAGTGGCACTCGCGCGGGCTTCTTCACGCAGGTCGCGCAGGGTAACTTCCCGGTGGATATTACCGTCACGCCCACCGAGAACCAGTCCATTTTCACGAACAATCCGCTGTGTCAGTCATACATCTGTATGGCTCCCGGTATCAATATTTTCGGCGCGACTGCTGCTGCGACTCCGCCTGCGCCATTCAACCCAGTACAATTGGTACGAAACTTTCAGACACCAATGAACCATGCTTATAATCTGACGATTGAACAAGAACTGAGCGACAAGATGTCATTCAGCATCGCATACGTCGGGACGGCTGGACGAGACCTGCTCAATTGGCGTGATCTGAACGCCTGTCCGATCAGCACCTTGGCTTGCGACAGCACCCGACAGCCGTTTGGAACCCGCTTTCCTCAGTACGACCATATTTTACAGCTCAACAACGACGGATTCTCGAACTACAACAGTCTGCAAACCGCGTTTAAGGTGCGAGAACTGCACGGATTGACCGCGCAGTTTAATTTTGTCTGGTCAAGGTCTTTTGACACTGGGTCTGCGAATCGTGGAGGCGACTTCCTGACGAATAGTCAAAATCCATACAACGTCGACAGGAACTACGCGCCCGCGAACTTCGACACGCCTTGGAATTTCAACTTCACGCTTGTGTATGCCGTGCCAAAGATACACTCCTTGCCAAAATTTCTGGGAGATGGCTGGCAGATCAATTCGCTATTTCGTGCGCAAGAGGGGCGCCCGTTCACCGTCTTCGCAACTAAGGGGATCGATCCAAGCGACCCCAATCCCAAATGTGCGCCCAAATGCACGCGCTCCGATCCTTCGGGACAGGGCTTAAAGGATACTTATGTGAACTACGATGGCAGCCCTCTGCACTATGACTTCCATAACCCAAAGCAATTCTTTAATACGGGAGCATTTTCGCTGCCACAGGTTGGGACGGTGGGTAATGCTGGCCGTAACAGCCTGCGCCAACCAGGAATCGCCCAACTTGACCTGGGTTTGTTCAAAAACTTCCAGTTAACCGACCGGTTTTCTGTGAAGTTCAAGTGGGAAGTGTTCAACGTGCTTAACCACGCAATGTTCGCCACTCAAGTTCCGGCTCAGTTGGGCGGTAGTTCGTTCGGAACATTTTTCGCGACACCCGATGTCGGCTTGGGTCTGAATCCTATTCTGGGTACCGGTGCCCAGCGCAACATGCAGTTCGGCTTGGCTGCAAGCTTCTGAAGCGACCGCATCACGTGTGAACGCAAATCCGGGGAGTTTACCGCATGGTAAACTCCCCCTTTATTTATGCGCCGTTCATTTCTCCTGACCTTCCTCCTATTGTTGGCGGCCCCTCGACTTCTCCACGCCGAAGCCCCCAACATCATATTCATCACCGTCGACACGACCCGCGCTGACCGCATGGGCTTTTTAGGTTCAAAGCTGGGACTCACGCCGAATCTGGACCTGCTCGCCCGTCAAGGCGTGGTCTTTGAGCGCGCCTACTCGCAGGCTCCGCTGACGCCGGTTTCGCATGCCACGATTTTTACCGGAACCTATCCCCAGTTCCACACTGTGACAGATTTCGGCCATCCCCTGCCGGCCTTATTGCCGTTCGTACCCGAGATCCTGAAGAAGAGCGGATACCACACCGGCGCTTTCATCGGTTCACTCATCCTGGATCCCAAGGCCAGCATGGCCCCCGGGTTCGACCGGGGATTCGACGTCTTCGAAGCTGGATTCCATCCCAAGCACAGTCCCGACGAAGGCCGCTATGACACCGTCGAGCGCCGCGCTGGAGACGTCGTACACCGCGCGATCACATGGCTCAACAAAGCTCACTCCTCACCTTTCTTCATATGGGTCCACCTCTACGATCCGCACGCACCGTACGACCCTCCACCGCCATACGACACACGCTTTAAAGACCCATACAACGGAGAAATCGCGTACGCCGATGCCTCCCTGGGCAAGCTGTTCACCTATCTTCGACAGCGTGGCCTGTACGAACGCTCTCTCATCGTGGTCATGTCCGATCACGGCGAGTCTCTCGGCGCCCATGGCGAAGCGATGCACGGCATCTTCCTCTACGACGAAACCATCCGCGTCCCCTTGCTCTTCAAACTCCCGGACGCCGTTCTTGCCGGACGTCGCGTCTCCAGCAGGGTTCGCCTGGTAGACGTTGCTCCAACTCTCCTCAGCATGCTCAGCCTTCCCCTGCCACCGACATTTCAAGGTGAATCACTCGTGCCCTTGATGAAGGCTAGCGCAAAGACTGCCACCGCCGATTTGCCAGCGTACTCGGAAACCGACTATCCGCACCGGGCATTCGGATGGAGTGCGGTGCGCTCTTTGCGCGAAGGCAAGTATTTGTTTGTCCGTGCTCCAAAAGTCGAGCTCTACGACGAGTCACAAGATAAGAATGACCAGAGAAACCTCGCCCAATCTTCTCCCGCAGTTGCCGATACTCTGCTTTCAAAGCTGACGGATTTTCGAGAGAAAACTAGCAGCTACAAGGGGGACAAGCCCCAACAGCCCCTTACCGCGGAACAAAGCGAAAAGCTGGCCGCTTTGGGTTATGCAGGCTCGAGTTCGGCCGCCACCTCGGCTGATCCTCTTCAGGGTGCCGATCCCAAGGACAAGATCGAAATTTCCAACGTTCTGCACACGGGAATGATTGCGGTCGAAGATGGAAGGTATAAAGAAGCAATCCCTCTACTCCAGCACGTGCTCGAAGACAGTCCGAACATCACCGCGGCCCAGGCTCAACTGGGGATTGCACTGGCACGCGTCAAGCGCTATCCAGAAGCAATAACCGCTTTGCGAAAAGCCGTCACTCTGTTGCCCGACTCCATCGAGCCGCAATACGAATTGGGACTTGCGCTTTACGAAACCGGTGCATGGAAGGATTCGGTGCCCTATTTCGAATTCGTTGCCAAGAAGCGTCCGAAGTGGCCCGATGCTCAATACTCTCTAGCCTCCGTCTACGCCCGCACCCAACACGTTCCCGAGGCCGTCGACCTGCTGCACACCGTCCTTCAACTCAACCCTAAACACTTCCGCGCGAATCTCTTGTTAGGTCGCATTCTCACGCTGCAACACCAGGCCGCCGAGGGCCTGCCCTACTTAAAGGAGGCGGCGAGCCTGGAGCCTGATAACTTCGAGCCCCATGATTTCCTCGCCGATGGCCTCGATCAACTCGGTGAATCGCAAAGTGCTGCCGCCGAACGCGCGCAGGCCCAATCCCTGAAGAATCGCGTCAAGCCTTAGGCCATCCTGGCCAATATGGTGCTCGCTTTCTCAATTCGGTGGGCGCTGTCCGACGGAGGGAGGCATTTCAACGGCCCGTGCGGAAGTGAGGTGCCGCCGCTGGGTCGTTGGGCATCAGCAAGGATCAATCAAGCCGTGGCAAAAAGTGGCCTCATCCATCCTATGTCCTGTTCGTTGTGCAACTTTAAAAAGTGGAAAGTGGCAAATTCGTGACACAGCCACTTCTGCAAAGTTTCTTATGGTGGGGGATATGCGTGGAACCCGCATTAACATTGAGCAAAACTATGGTAGGCCCGAATGGACTCGAACCATCGACCTCTTCCGTGTCAAGGAAGCGCTCTAACCAGACTGAGCTACGGGCCTACAATTTCCAGACGATGCGGCAAGCGACGTCGCCGACGTGGGCGCCTGGAACCTTGTTGATTTTAGCATGGGCCGCGTCCGTGTCACTTCGCGGGCGGGGCTGGTGAATGCTGCGCAGGCAGTCCGCATCGCGGCGTCCTCACTCAGGCTTGGACTCTTGCGCCGGCGCAGATTGCAGCAGCTGACGATACTTCTCCACGGCCCATCCGCTTTGGTGCTTCACGTACCCGCCAAAGCCGATCAGGCAAAATGCGACCGCCGCGAAAATCAGGCGCTCCCGCGCAACCCGTCGTTCTTGTTCCTGATTCAACTCGGGCGCCAGCACTCCGCCGATAGCCAATCCGGAAATCAACCCGCCGATGTGCGCGGAATTGTCCACGAAGCTGGCGCGTGCTCCGAAAAGCAGGTTCACCGCTACCACCATCAACAGGCTGCGCAGCATGCGTTGCACGACCGGCTTCGGAAACGGCAACTTGCCCAGGTACAGCGCCGCGATCAGCGCCCCCACAATGCCGAACAGCGCACCGGAGGCGCCGGCGCTCAGGCGCATCGGGTTCCACAGCAGGCTCGCCAGGCTGGCGGCGATCCCGGTCGCCGTGTAGACCAATGCGTAAGCCCATGGACCGAAGATGCGTTCTGTCAGGCGACCGACTTGCCACAGGCTCCACATGTTCACGGCCAGATGAGGAAAGCCGATATGCACATAGTTCGAAGTGAGCAAGCGCCAGGGTTGGCCGCCGAGCGTGAAGGGGCCGAAGTCGGCGCCCCATTTCAGCAGTTCCACGTCGCGCGGTTCGATCGGCGAGACGCCCGTGAATACCATCGCCGCGTAAACGAGAATGTTCAATCCAAGGATCGCCGACGTGACCGCAGGCCGGTAAGGTGCGGTGACAGGCGTCGCCGCGACCGGAGGCTTTTGCTCGGGCGGCGTGCCGGCGAAAGCGGCGCGGCACTCGGGACAGAGGTTCGCGGCTCCGTAAGCGCTGTTTACGATTGGCCGGCCGCAACGCACACATTGCATCAGGCAAACTCCTGCGAAATCGTCGCCCACGATGTTCGCGATTCGCAGCCGTCGGTTTGCACAGGTCCTTCGCTTGACCCAGGATGACAATGCTTTGAGTTCATGGAGCCTCGAGCTTCCAAGTATCTGGAATCTGAAAACTATTAATCGCCGGCCGCTTCCACGGCCGGCATCTGTTCCTCGACCGGTTTGGCGGCAACTTTGGCGCTGGTCACCATGATCACCGACGCGATGATGATGGCACTGCCGATGAGGATGTAGCGGTCAATGGCCTCGTGCAGCACCAGCCAGCCGAGGAACACGGCAACCACTGGATTCACGTACGCATAGGTCGAGACTTTTGAACTGGGCGCGTGCCGCAATAGCCAGATGTAGGAGGTGTAGCCGATCCAGGAGCCGCCCACCACCAGGTAGAGCACGGCGCCGATACCGCGCGGCGTCCACACAGCGTGCGAGAAGTCGTGATTCAGCACGGCGAAGATCAGGTTCGAGATTCCCGCGAAGATGACTTGCCAGGCCGTCGAACTGATCGGATCGAGATCGGCCGAGTGCCACAGCTTCGAAAGCACCGAGCCAAGTGCCCAACTGAACGATCCGGCCAGCAGGCTCAGAGAAAACCACAGTTCGCGGCGCCCGATGCTTCCGCTCGCGGTGAGCTTCGGCCAGAGCAGTACCACCATGCCGACTATGCCGACCGCCAGGCCAGCCAGTCCGCGGCGCGAAATATGGTGATCGCCCAGCAACCACGTGTCGAGCACCAGAAACCACAGCGGCGTCACCGCGATCAGTAACGCGGAGAGACCCGATGGCACAACCTGTTCCGCGTACGAGAGCGTGAGGTTGCCGCCCATCAGCAGCAACGTGCCGACAACCGCCATGTGCCACAGTTGCCGGGGCGCGTACGTGATTCGCCGGCCACGCACGCCACAGTAGACCAGCATCAGCGTTCCGGCAATCAGGAAGCGGGTGGCGCACATCAACGCCGGGGGGATGTGTTCCACGGCGATGGCAATCCCCAGGTACGTCGATCCCCAGAAGACGTACACCAGCCCAAAGGCGAGAATCACCGTCCAGCGATTTGAGCTTGTCTGGGTCACAGGCGCGCGAGGGTTAAAACATATCAGATGTGCGAGAAGTGTCCGGGGACGCGGTATCTCACTTTCACAGGGAAGAAAGCAACTCAACCGCAAAGTGCGCTAAGAAGTCGCAAAGTGCGCAGAAGAAGCGGCGCCACCAGCTTTGCGTCCTTCGCGCTATTTCTTTGCGTCCTTTGCGGTTAAAGACTCTTGGGTTCGCCGGGCGGCGCTATGGCTGAATTATGAAATTGAAATTCATTTTCTTAAAGCTTAGTTTGGCGATGGGGAGCCCCAGGATCGACGATCTCCCCCTTCGGGCGAACCAAACCTCCATCCCGCCCCCGAAATGCGCTCTCAGGCTCTGCAAACGCCATTAATGGGCATCCTGCGAGCCATCGCTATGGAGTTTTTCTCCTGCAACCGTCCCGAAAATGCTTCACGGCTCCATATCAATAAGCTAAGTTACTGAAAAATCTAGCCCGAGGCCAGGGAAGCCAGGGACGAACGACCGAGGACCGATGACTTCCTGCACAAACGCCGCTTCCCCAACTGATACATCCAAGCTATAATTAACGCGAAGCGTTGTAGTTCCATGAACCTGCAGAATCCCAACTCGCACTTGCCCGCCTGCTGGCTGCACCAGTTGTGCTGCCCGCGGCGCCATCTGGCGGTGCTTCCTTCGCAGGTGCGGCCGAATCTGTTCGGCTGCGACTAACTCCCATCCTCCTGTGCAAATTTTCTTCGGGACGTCGTCCGCGCAATCCACGTTCTAACCGCGTGAGCAACTGTCCTCAAAGACCCCTCTGAACTCCAGGCCACTGACAACCGGCCACTGACAACTGATTCACAGGAGGATTCCATGCCGACCAAGACTCTGACCGCCGGACCGAAGATCAAGACTGCCCTGCCCGGCCCCAATGCCAAGCGCGTGCTGGCGGGCGATGACAAGTACATTTCGCCGTCTTACACGCGATCGTACCCGCTGGTGGCCAAGAGCGGACGCGGCATCGTCGTCACTGACGTCGACGGCAACGAATTCTTTGATTTCTCCGCCGGCATTGCCGTGACCTCGACCGGCCATTGCCATCCGGAAGTGGTCGCCGCCATTCAGAAGCAGGCCGGCGAACTGATTCACATGTCGGGCACCGACTTCTACTACGAAAACATGGTGGAACTGGCCGAGCGCCTGTCGAAGATCGCGCCCATGCCGGGACCGCACAAGATTTACTACGGCAACTCGGGTGCCGAGGCGGTGGAAGCTGCACTGAAGCTCGCGCGCTATCACACCAAGCGCCAGAACGTGATCGCATTCTTCGGCGCGTTCCATGGACGCACCATGGGCGCGCTCTCGCTGACCGCTTCGAAGCCGCAACAGAAGCGCCGCTTCGCGCCGCTGGTGCCCGGCGTGACGCACGTGCGCTATCCCGATGTGTACCGTGGCTGCTCGGGCGGGGCCCAGGACGCTGAAGCGTTTGCGCTCGGCTGCGCTCGCTACATCGAAGAAAAACTCTTCAAGACGATCCTTCCTCCGGAGGAAGTCGCGGCTATCTTCATCGAGCCCGTGCAGGGCGAAGGCGGGTACGTGATCGCACCCACGCCGTTCATGCAGGAAGTGCGGCGCATCTGCGACAAGCACGGCATCCTGCTGGTAGTGGATGAAGTGCAGAGCGGAATCGGCCGCACCGGCAAGTGGTGGGCGGTCGAGCACACCGGCGTGCAGCCCGACATCGTTTGCAGCGCAAAGGGCATTGCGTCCGGCATGCCGCTGGGCGTGATGATGTCGCGCGCCGACATCATGGACTGGGTTCCCGGCTCGCACGCCTCGACTTTCGGCGGCAATCCCGTCTGCATCGCGGCGGCGCTGGCGACGCTCGAGGTGATCGAGAAGGAAAATCTGCTGCAGAACTCCGCCGAAGTCGGCGCCCACATGCTGAAACGCATGGCGGACTGGCCGAAGAAGCATCGCATTGTCGGTGACGTACGCGGGCGCGGCCTGATGATCGGCGTCGAAATCGTGAAGGATCAGAAGACCAAGGAATACGGAGCCGAACTCCGCGACAAAATCGTCGAACGGGCGTTCGAGCGCGGCATTCTGTTCCTGGGCTGCGGTCCGAGCACGGTGCGCATTGCGCCCCCGCTGGTCGTGACCAAGGACGAAGCGGATGCCGCGGTCGACGCGCTCGAAGAGTCGATCGAGATCGTCAGCAAGGCATAGTTCCACCGGGACGGGCAGCTTGCGCACATCGCGCTGAGGCTTCCCCGTCCCCTCTCTCTCACAATCGACAGGAGATGCCTATGTGGAGCGGCACCGTGGACTCAATCCACATTGCGCCGGCTGCAAAAGCGCCGACGCAGGCGGTGAACGAGGTCGAGGCCGTCCCCGGAGCGGGGCTGGCGGGGGATCGCTACTTTCTGAAGCAAGGCACGTTCTTCAAGGCGGAGCCCGACTTCGAGTTGACGCTGATCGAAGCGGAGGCCATTGAAGCGGCGGCGCGTGAATACAAGGTGACGCTCGCGCCCGGAGAAGTTCGCCGGAACGTGGTGACGCGTGGGGTGCCGCTCAATCACCTGGTGGGGCACGACTTCGTCATTGGCGACGTTAAGATTCACGGCATTCGCCTTTGCGAACCCTGCAGCCATTTGGAAGCGATCACGGGAAGGCCGGTGATCAAGGCCTTCCGCCATCGCGGCGGGTTGCGGGCACAGATTTTGTCGCAGGGTGTGATTCGCGTGGGCGATACGGTGCGGGAGTAGAGGCTGGCGGACCGGAATGTCCGCCCCACACGGTGATGATGGATTCGACATATCGATTGCTTCTGCGCGGCAAGGGTGCACATGCCGACCCGATCGCTATCCTTGCGGATGTTCCGGCATCGGTGGCGGGACGCGTGATGGAAGGATATCCGCACTCGATCTGGCAGATGGTCGGCCACATGAATTACTGGATGCAATACGAACTGGATCGCATCGCCGGAAAGAAGCCGCACTATCCCGAGCACGCCATCGAAAGCTGGCCCGCGGAAGTCGCTCCGCACGACGATGCGGAGTGGCGCGACGCGCGTGCGAGCCTGGCGGGGCGGATCGATTTGCTCTCGGCCTTGTCGGAATCGAACGCGGAGACTCTGAAGGCTCCGGTTGATTCCATGCACCCGAAGGAAGAACCGCGCTCGACCAGCGTGGAATCCGTTTTGTGGCAGATCATGGTGCACAACAGCTATCACGTGGGACAAATCGCAATGCTGATGCGCGCGTTCGGCCTTTGGCCGCCGCGCAACGGAACGGACACATGGTAAGTCCCGCCACAATTCGCGAGGAACTCCGCATATCGACGATCGCCGTGCGGCCGGATCGACCGGCTCCGTCTGGGCATATCCCTCTAAAGGCATATGTGGCGCTGGGCTTCGCTCTGGTCGTGTGGGCTTCGGCCTTTGCGGGAATCCGTGCTGGGCTGCGGAGCTACGCGCCGTCGCACCTGGCGCTCTTTCGTTACCTGATCGCGTCCTCCGTCCTCGGCGTCTATGCGCGTTTCGCACACTTCCGGCGTCCCGCATGGAGGGACCTGCCCGGACTGGTGGTCGCCGGGACGCTTGGCATCACGATCTACAACCTCGCGTTGAATTACGGCGAAACCCGAGTGACGGCGGGATCGGCAAGTCTGCTGATCTCGTCGACGCCCATCTGGGCCGCATTGCTCGCCATGCTGGTCTTGCGGGAGCGGCTCACCCTGACGGGTTGGCTCGGCGTCCTTTTGAGTTTTGCGGGTGTTGCGCTGATCGCGAGCGGCGAAGGCAACGGAATTCACCTCGCGTGGCAGGCGCTGATGATTCTAGGCGCCGCAATGGCGTGGGGCATGTACATCGTGGTCCAGAAACATTTTCTGGGACGGTATTCGGCATTGGAGTTCACGTCGTACTCGGTGTGGGCCGGCACTCTGCTGATGGTCCCTTTTGGCGGCGGATTGTTTCACGCTATTCTCCGGGCACCGTCGACCGGCACGCTCGCTGTCCTGTACCTCGGAATCTTCCCGGCGGCGCTGGCTTCGTTTGCCTGGGCATATGCGCTGTCGCACGGATCGGCCGGACGTATGGCTTCCTTTCTCTACTTCATCCCAATATTCGCAACGCTGATCGCATGGATCTGGCTGGGCGAAGTCCCCCGCTTCGTTAGCCTGGCAGGAGGAGCGGTCGCGATCGCCGGTGTGATCGTGGTCAATCTCTGGGGCAAACGGCCACTGGGATTCTTCCGCGATGTAACCAACTGAACCTATTCTTGTGCGCGCAGTCACTTTCCCATCGAAAAATCGAGGCTAGGATCGAAGCGCGTCAGTGCTAGCTTCATTCACTCGCGGGACGATTCGCTTTCTTGATCGCGTGTTGCCGAAGGGCCGCGACAGGAACATGCCGGAGCATCACCGGGTGGGCCGCCGCGGGGAGGAAGAAGCGTACTTCTACCTGCGCAAACGCGGATACGTGATGGTGGCGCGCAACTACCGTTCCGCGCGCCGCCGCGGAGAGATCGACCCGGTCGGCTGGGATCGGGACGTGCTCTGTTTCGTGGAGGTGAAGACGCGCACTTCCCGCGAAGTGAAGCCAGCGGAGGCCGCAGTCGACCGCGAGAAGCGCCGGGAACTCGGAGGTATGGCGCGCGATTATCTGCGCCGCGTGCGCGACGAAGTGGAGTGGCGTTTCGACGTGGTGAGCATTTACTACGAGACCGGCAAGCCGCCAGACATCGAATTGTTTAAAAATGCGTTCCCGGTATCGTAAAATGTCCTCTCCATTCGTCTACTGAAAGGATTTAGTTAGTGCCAGAACTCAGAAAAGATCCGATCGTGGGGCGCTGGGTCATCATTTCGACGGATCGCGCCAAGCGGCCTACCGACTTTGTGCGCGAGGGAGTTAGAATTCGCGGAGGCTTCTGCCCGTTCTGCCCGGGTAATGAGAGCAAGACTCCTCCTGAGATCCAGGCATACCGGCCCAATCCCAACGGTGGCCCGCCGCCGCTGCGCGACACTCCCGGCTGGACCGTCCGCGTGGTTCCCAACAAGTTTCCGGCACTCGGTATTGAAGGCAATCTAAACCGCCAGGCCGAGGGCATGTTCGACAAGATGAATGGCATCGGGGCGCACGAGGTCATTATCGAGACGCCCGACCATGCGGCCACGCTGGCGAACATGTCCGCCAAACGCATCGAGGATGTTTTGTGGACCTTCCGGGACCGCATTCTCGATTTGAAGAAAGACCGGCGGTTCAAGTACATCCTGCTTTTCAAGAATCATGGCGAGCCCGCGGGGGCTTCGCTGGAACACGGGCACTGCCAGCTTATCGCGCTACCCATCCTGCCCATTTATGTGCAGGAAGAAATCCAAGGCGCGAAGCAGTACTACATCTACAAAGAGCGTTGCGTGTTCTGCGATCTGATCCGCCAGGAAGCCGAGTCGGGTGCGCGTGTCGTGGCCGAGAATGACGACTTCATCACGCTGGCGCCGTACGCGCCGCGCTTCCCGTTCGAGACGTGGATCCTGCCCAAGGAACACGAGTCCGCGTTTGAAAATTCGTCGTCGCACATGTTCCAGAATCTGGCCAAGGCGCTGAAAACACTACTGACCAAAGCCGACCGGGTGCTGGATAATCCCCCCTACAACCTGGTGATTCACAGTTCGCCCGTGCAGGACTCGACGAATGATCACTATCACTGGCACATCGAGTTCATGCCCAAGCTGACCAAGACCGCAGGTTTTGAGTGGGGAACGGGGTTCTATATCAATCCAACGCCCCCCGAGGAGGCCGCGCGGTTTTTGCGGGAGGCCGGGGTGGAAGAGCCAGCCACGGCGTCAGTCGGGTAGGGTCGTTTTTAGGTCTCGCGGGCTCACGCCCGCATCGTCAATGTGCCGCCCCTTCGGGGCTTGCGTCATCCGTTGCGCTTACCCAGGCCTTACGGCCTGGGCTAACCTATGCCGCCGCTTTGCGGCTCCCTATCATGCAAGCGAACGTTTCTTATGGTCGATGACTCAGGACATCCTGCTTTTGGTGCTTGGAATGTTCCTGCGGCAGGGAGCTTGAAGGCTGACAGCCGACAGCTAAAAAAAGAGGGCACGCTTCCCCGAAGATCGTGCCCTTTTAGCTTTGCGAGAGAGAACTCGAAAATCTTGGTGGGTACGGGCGGGCGCAGCCCCCTCAATGAACAGGCCCCTGTTCATTGAAGGGTCCGCCCGCTCATACTTCCGTTCAAGTTCGGTTGGAGTTTAGGGCAGGCCGCCAGAGGAGTTGTCATAGAGATGTAAAGGCTGTGTCTCGGAGTTGAAAAATCATTGAGATACAGCTTTTTGGACGCGGGAGCGGCCTTCGAACCCGGGTTCAACCTTGGGTGCGGTCAAGGAACTCTTCGTGCCAGGCCATCTGGATGGCTTCCAACTTGGCTTCGTTGGACTTCTGAGGATCGTCCTTGAACTCGGGCAGTTCGGTCACGTAGCGGTGCAGGTCAGTGAAGCGAACGGTCAGCGGATCGACGTCAGGGTGCTTCTCGGAGAGCAGGATGCCGATATCTTCGGCGTCGGTCCAGGTTATGTCTTTGGACATGAGAGCTCCTTTAGCTGATGGCTGGTAGCTGGTGGCTGATAGCCATTCAGCTCGCAGGCGGGTACCAATCCGAAAGCATCCGCATTCGCTTGGCTATCAGCCATCGACAATCAGCTGTTTCTTAGTGTTCTTCCGAAACGTAATTCCGATTCCAGGCTGGAATTTCCACGACCACTTTGCCGGGCTTGTTGATGACGGCCTGGCATCCGAGGCGGGAGTTTAGCTGGAGATCGGCCGCCATGTCGAGGCGGTCGGCCTCGTCGTCATCCATCTCGGAAAGATTTTCGGCGCCTTCCTTCACCCAGATATGGCAGGTCGTGCAGGCGCAGTTGCCACCGCAGGCATGGTCGAGTTTGATGCCGTTGTTCAGCGCGACATCGAGCAGGGACTGCTCCTTGCCGTGATCCTTGTAGGGCAGCTTGCCATTTTCAAACTGCACGGTCTTCCCTTCCGGTAGGAAGGTGACCTGGACGGTATTTTCGCCCGGCTCATCGAGGGTGGCAGTGGTTCCGCTGTTCTTCATTTTTTCGTCAGACATGAGAACTCCAAAGGTGTCAGGTCTCGGGTCTCGGGTGTCAGGCAAACCACCCGGAACCCGCCAGGTGTGATTTGCCTGAGACCTGAGACCTGTTCTATTCGAACTCTGCCTTCGCCATCGGATGCGGCGCGTCGGGGCCTTCGCCCATGTCGGCCTGATCCATGGTCTTACCTTTCAGCACGCTGGAAACCGCGCTGTCCATCATCAACTCAGCGAGGCGCATCGTCCCCTGGTTGAGTTCGTCGATCGCCTTGCGGATCGCCTGATACTCCTCGCCCTTTTTCACTTCGTTCAGGGCTTTCTCGAATTTCGCAATGCGGCGTTGTTCTTCCGAGGTGAGCTGCCCCCATGCCGGGCTTTGGCGACCTTTGCCGAGAGCGGTGAGGATCGTTTCCGCTTCGTTGCGCGCTTCGATTACCTGGCGCTGGCGGAAATCTTCTTCCGCGTAGTCAAAGGACTCGAGCAGCATGCTTTCGACCTGGTCATCGGTGAGGCCGTAGCTGGGCTGCACTTCGATCTCGGCTTCCTTCCCGCTGCGTTGTTCACGCGCGGTAACGTGCATGATGCCGTTGGCGTCGATCAGGAACTTCACCTCGATGCGCGGCATGCCGGCGGTCATCGGCGGGACGCCCTTCAGGTCAAAGCGGGCCAGCGAGCGGCAGTCTTTGGCGAGTTCGCGCTCGCCCTGCAGCACGTGGATGGCGACGTTCGCCTGTCCGTCGACTTGCGTGGTGTAGAACTGCGTTGCCGACGCCGGGATGGTCGAGTTGCGCAGGATGATCTTGTCTGTGACGCCGCCCGCAACTTCGATGCCCAGCGATAGCGGCGTGACGTCGAGCAACAGCATTTCCTTGGTGGCTTCCGAACCGCCGCCCAGGATGTTGGCCTGAACGGCGGCACCGAGGGCGACGACTTCGTCGGGATTCAAGTCCGTGTGCGGCACGCGATGGAACAGTTCCTGCACCAGCGCGCGGACCTTCGGAATGCGCGTGGAACCTCCCACCAGAACAACTTCGTCAATCTGCTCGGGCTTGAGCTTCGCGTCTTTCAGCGCCTGCTTGCAGGGCGCGATAGTGCGGTCGAGGATCGGCTGAGCGAGTTGTTCAAACTGCTCGCGCGTGATTTCTCTCTGATAGCGCTTGCCTTGTGGCAATTCGATATCGAGTTTGATCGAGTCTTGCGAAGACAGCGCAATCTTCGCTTCGATTACTGCTTTGCGAATGGTCTGCACGCCTTCGCCGCTGCGGCGCAGGTCGAGTCCCATCTCGCCGCGGACATCGTCGAGCGCAATGGTGATTAGCAGGTTGTCGATGTCGTCGCCGCCAAGGTGTGTGTCGCCGTTGGTCGAGATGACTTCGAAAATGCCGTCGTGCAGTTTGAGGATGGAAATGTCGAAGGTGCCACCGCCCAGATCGTAAACCGCAACGATGCCATTCTTCTTTTTGTCGAGTCCGTAGGCGAGCGACGCGGCTGTAGGCTCGTTGACCAGGCGAAGGACTTCAAGGCCAGCGATGCGGCCTGCGTCTTTGGTTGCCTGGCGTTGGGCATCGTTGAAATATGCGGGAACGGTGATCACCGCCTTCGTGACCGGACCGCCGAAATAACGCTCCGCATTGCGCTTGAGCTGGCGCAGGATGAACGCGGAAATCTCCGGAGGTGTATAAGTCTTCTCGCCCAACTTGATGCGCAGGACTTCGCCGGGCTGCAGATCCTCCGCCAGACGAAACGGGAAGAGCTTCAGTTCTTCCCGAACGTCTTCGACGCCTCGGCCCATCAAACGCTTGATCGAGTACACAGCGCGCTCGGGAGTTTCGATGAGGTATTTGCGAGCGGCGCTGCCGACGATGATCTGGCCGTGCTCGTCGAGCGCGACCACTGACGGCACGAGATTCAGGCCGTCTTCGCCCGGAATTACGACAGGGGTCTCCCCCTGCATGAAGGCCACGAGGGAGTTGGTGGTTCCGAGGTCGATTCCGACGATGCGATCCGTAGGCATTTTCGAACTAACTCGCCTTCCGTTCTGTAGTCTCCGCCCGCTGTGACTCGGCAGTTTGAGTCGGACGATAGAGCCGCACCGGTCTCCACGCGTCGATCGCCGTTCCTCCGCTGATCATGCCCTGAATGAACGTCTCGAAGAACATATAGGGATGGATTGACGACAGTGCGCCCGCTTCGTAGAGACGGCGGCGGAGTTCGGCGGGAATCGTGAATTCGATCGAGCTCAGATTGTCGTGGAGCTGGGTCAGCTTGCTGGCACCGATGATGGTCGACGAGATGCCCGGCTGGGTGGCAACCCAGTTGAGAGCCACGAGCGCAGGTGGCCGGCCCATTTCCTTGGCGACTTCGAGAAGTACGTCGAGAACTCTCCAATTCTGAGGGTTGAATCGCATCAGCGTTGGATTGCCGGAGTCTTTGGTTTTTTCGAGGCGGCCATCCCCGCTGCCATCCTCGCCCTGACGCTTGTACTTTCCAGTGAGGAATCCGCTGGCCAGCGGGCTCCACGGGCAAATGCCGAGACCGAGTTCCTGCGCCACCGGGATGTGCTCGCGCTCGATGTTGCGTTCGACCAGCGAGTATTCGAGCTGCAGAGCGATCGGCCGTTCTTTGCTTTCCTTCTCGGCCAGCGTGTAAGCACGCGCCACGTACCATGCCGGAGTATCAGACAAGCCGTAGTGGCGGATCTTGCCTTCGCGCACCAGATCGTTCAAGGTGGCCACGACCTCTTCGACCGGGGTCACCGTGTCCCAGGCATGCAGCCAGTAGAGGTCGATGTAGTCGGTGCGCAGACGGCGCAGCGAGCCTTCGAGCGCGCGATAGACGTTCTTGCGGCCGTTGCCGCCCGCGTTCGGATTGCCGGGCTCGGCGTTAAACGTGAACTTGGTGGCCAGCACGATCCGGTCGCGCAGCTTGCGGTCGGCGATGAACTTTCCAACGAGTTCTTCGCTCTTACCGCCGGTGTAGGCGTCGGCGGTGTCGACGAAGTTGCCGCCGGCATCGATGTAGCCGTCAAAGACCGAGCGGGAAACATTTTCTTCCGAGCCCCAACCCCATTCGGTGCCGAACGTCATGGTTCCGAGGCAGAGCGGGCTGATCCGCAATCCGGAACGGCCCAGCGTAATGTATTCGTTCAAACGCATAAGCACCTAACTTTCCAGAACTTCGTTGACGTCGCGAACCAGGTTGCGCAGGTAGTTTCTGCGATTCAGGAGATCGAGCATTCTGTCGCGAATTTTCACCCGGTCGGTCTCCGCGCCCGTATCGACGGCCTGGTCCCATGCAGCCCATTCTTTCTTCAGTTCGTCCAAGAGCGCTTCATGCTTTTCTTCGAGTTCGAGCTTCTGACGGCCCACTTCCTCAATCAATGAAGGATCATCTTCACCCATCTTCTTCTGCATTTTCAGTTCTTCGAGCTGCATGTTGAGGTCGAAGACTTCTTCCAGCAGATCGGGCGGAACGACTTGCTTCTTGATCTGACCGGTGGCGCGCGCCTGCTCGGTGGCGGTCTTGGATTGCTCTTCGAGTTCCACGCCTTCGAGCCGCAGCAGATATTCCGTACGCCTGATCGGATCTTTCAGCGTGCGGTACGCGTCGTTGAGTTGGGAACTCTGTTCAAGGCTCCATTCCTGCTCGCGCTTCTCCGCGTTGGAATAGACATCGGGATGCAGTTTGCGGCTGAGCTGGTAAAACTCACGCTCCAGCAGCGCGACGTCCACGATCAACTTGCGCGGAAATCCGAAAAAGCTGAAGTAGTCGACCGGCACCGGTGGTTGCACTTTTCCACACGCGCTGCAGAAATGTTCGGCGCGCATGGTGCCGCACGACCAGCAGGTGGACGTTGCGTCGCCCGGCATGATCAGGGAAGACGTCGATTTGGTTTCTGGATTCGCCATAGACAAATTCACCACGACCGCCCGTCCCGCACCATGGGTTCACACGGTGCAAGGCAGGAGCGCCGTGGTGCAGGGATCTTAGATCTGCCTCCAACGTCTGGCGGACAAGAGTGTCCGCCCCACATCAAGCCGTAAAAGAACTTCCGCAACCGCATGACTTCGTGGAATTCGGATTCACGAACACGAAGCCCTGCTGCATCAGCGTCTCCTGGTAATCCAGGATCATGCCATGCAGGTAGATGAACGACTTCGGGTCAACAAACACGCGCACGTCGTCGAACTGAAAGATGCGGTCGCGCTCGCGGGGCTGCGTGTCGAAACGGATGTTGTAGCTCAGGCCCGAACATCCGCCGCCCTGCACGCCCAGACGCAGACCGCCCTCGGTCGGCGAAATGCCTTCCTTCGTCATCGCACTGCGGATTTTTGCGATCGCCTTCTCCGTCACCTGGATCCCCTTGATGGGGGCAGCCGGCGCTGGACGTGCAATCGTGTTGGTCGTTTCTTCTGACATGATGCTCATAAAACTGGCCGGACTTTCGGCCGAACGTCTGTGATCTGCGAACAGCCCACCTGCCCAAGGCGCGAGGGCAAGATGCCCCCCCGGACTGCCGGCGGGACGCCGGCGCTACGAACGATCGCCGGCCGCTACGGTTTAGTGCGCTGACTGGCTCGCCGGAACTGGCGCGTTCGCTTCGGCGGCGCCGTTCTTCTTCTTCCAGTCGTGGATCGCCGCGCGGATGGCGTCTTCCGCCAGCACCGAGCAGTGAATCTTCACCGGAGGAAGGGCGAGTTCCTTCACGATCTCGGTGTTCTTGATCTGCAGCGCTTCTTCGACGGTCTTGCCCTTCACCCATTCGGTGGCGAGCGAAGACGAGGCGATGGCCGAGCCACAGCCGAAGGTCTTGAACTTCGCATCCTCGATCACCTGAGTCTGCGGGTTCACCTTGATCTGCAGCTTCATGACGTCGCCGCACTCGGGCGCGCCCACCAGTCCGGTACCGACTTCGGTGCTGTTCTTATCGAGCGAGCCAACGTTGCGCGGATTGGAATAATGATCGAGAACCTTATCGCTATATGCCATTTTGCTTTCTCCTACTCTCGAAACTTGAAACTAGAAACTCGAAACTGCCTTTACTCTCCCGCCCATTTCACGTCCTTCAAATTGACGCCTTCCTTCGCCATTTCATAGAGCGGAGAAAGTTCGCGCAGGCGTTCGACGGTTTCACAGACGCGATCGGCTACGTAATCGACTTCGGCTTCGTTATTGAAGCGGCCGATGCCGAAGCGGATCGAGCTGTGCGCCAGATCGTCGCCCGTGCCGAGGGCCTTCAATACATAAGATGGTTCCAGCGTCGCGGAGGTGCATGCAGATCCACTGGAAACCGCTACGTCATTGATTCCCATGAGCAGGGACTCGCCTTCCACGTAAGCGAAGCTGATGTTCAGGTTGCCCGGGAGACGGTGCTCCATCGAACCATTGATGTAGGTCTCATCCAACCGGCCCATGACGCGGTCGCGCAGGCGATCCCGCAAAGACGCCAGATGCGCCCCTTCTTTCGCCATTTCCTCGCGCGCCAGTTCGCAAGCCTTGCCTAGTCCCACGATGCCGGGGACGTTCAGCGTGCCGGAACGCATGCCGCGCTCGTGACCGCCTCCGTCGATGATGGCGGAAATCTGCACACGCGGATTCTTTCGGCGCACATAAAGCGCGCCCACGCCCTTGGGGCCGTAGATTTTGTGTGCGGTGATCGACATGAGGTCGATATTGTCCTTGTTCACATCGATGGGAACTTTGCCCACCGCTTGCACGCCATCGGTGTGGAACAGCACGCCGCGCTCGCGACAGATCTTGCCAATCTCGCGCCAGGGCTGCAGCACGCCGATTTCGTTGTTGGCGGCCATGATTGTGACCAGAATCGTCTTGTCATCAATGGCGTGCTTCAGTTCTTCCAGATCGACCAGGCCGTCTTTTTGCACGGGCAGATAGGTCACGCGATAGCCATTCTTCTCGAGGCGTTTGCAGGTATCGAGCACAGCCTTGTGCTCGGTGACGGCCGTGATGATGTGGTTGCCCTTTTCGCGATACATCTCGGCCACGCCCTTGATGGCGAGGTTGTCGCTCTCGGTGGCACCCGATGTAAAGATGATCTCTTTGGCGGTAGCGCCAATCAGCTTGGCCACCTGTTCACGCGCATTCTCAACCGCTTCCTCCGCGGTCCATCCGAAGGGATGGTTGCGGCTGGCGGCGTTGCCGAACTTTTCCATGAAGTAGGGCAGCATGGCCTCGAGCACGCGCGGATCCATGGGGGTGGTGGCGTGATTGTCCATGTAAATGGGCAGCTTGACGCCGTCGGGAGCAGGCGTGCGCTGCTCCTGGGTCGCGGTTTTCAAATCGATACTCATGACTCTCTCCTACCTCGTTCTCAAATCCTGGGTCGTGCCAAGCGCAATCAGGTCAGCGTGACCAGATCACTCAAACTCTTTTTGGCCTCGACGCTCACGCTCTCGCCAGCGTCGGACATCTCTGAGATCTTGATGTTCTTCAGCACCTCTTCGATGCTCTGGTTCACCTTGCGCAGCGGCTCTCGAATGGTGCAGCGCTCGGTCTGGTCACACTCGCCGCGCACCGTGATGCACGAAGTAATGAAGAGCGGACCATCGATGGCGCGAATCACTTCGTAGGCGGAGATCTCAGCCGCGGGCCGAGCCAGCGTGTATCCACCATTGATGCCGTGCTGCGAATGCAGCAATCCCGCCTTGGCCAGGCGCTGCAGAATCTTGGCAAGCGCTTCGGACGGGATTCCGTAAGACTCCGCCACATCCTTCGCCCGGCAGGAACCTTGGCCGTGCTCGGCCAGATGGCGCATGGCCATCAACCCGTAGTCCGCCTTCTTGGAGAGCTTCAGCATGCGCGAATGACTAACCGACCAAAATGATCGGATTAAAATGCGACTAATTAGGTCGCCTTTTATTGTAGCCTCGACGGCCGAGTTCACGCAAGGCGGCACAGTGAATGGGTAGAAATGGGATTTGAATGGCAATGGCAATGGTGTCAATGGTTTAGCTGCAGGCGACGATTTTAGTCGTATTTCGCTCTTTGGAGCGGAATTGAGATCCGGGATGCATTACCGAAGGGGGCTTGACTTCCATTGTGACCGGGCTAAAATACCCAAAATTTCCGGCAGTATGGGTTCCGTCGCCTGTTCACGGAATCGCCCATCCGGAGTTATGAAGCCAACCGCCGTCCCACACCCCCCAGCAGAGAAGGAACATGAATCAGTGTAAGCACCCGCGCGTGCAGATTGTGAGCCGCGACGAGGACACCGAGTACGTCGAGTGTCTGGAATGCGGCGATGTCTTTGAGTCCAGTGAATTCAAGGACATGGCGATCGAAGAGAACACGCAGTCGGACGAAGCCTGAACCATACCCACGTCTCCAAACGACCTGACGACGCAACTCAGGGAATCCCTGCCCTTAAGCATGACGGACGTAATCGCCATGCAGCATTTGTGTTTGTTGAGTCCCAAACTGGTTTGATCTAATCGCTGGACAAGGAGATGTTGGTCAGCTTGGGGGACCGAATGCCCGCAGTGGCTTTGGTTGTCGACGATTCGATGGTGATTCGGCACACGGTGTCCCGCTTCCTGGAGGACCGTGGGTTCGCCGTGGAAACCGCGTCGAACGGCATGGAAGCGCTGGAAATCCTGAAGCGCGTGAAGCCGGCCCTGGTTATTACCGACATGCAGATGCCCGCCATGGGCGGCAGTGAATTCATCAGCGCGCTGAAGAACAAGCCCGAGACGGCGTCGATCCCGATCCTGATCCTGACCGCAGCCTCGAACGGATTCGATTGCAAGGAGACGCGCGCCGAGTTCACGATTTTCAAGGATATCGACGTGCAGGAGCAGTTGGAGAAGGCACTAGCCGCGGTGGCGGGCAAGGCACAGGCCCAGGCTATGGGGAAGTAGTTGGCTACTGGCTATAAGAGTTTCAAGGTTTCAAAGTTTCAGGGTTTCAAAGTTCTGCTCGCTCCACTCTCACGCGCGGCGTAATTGCAGGCCGGCTTCTGCTGAAAAATCCATAGGAGCGAAATCTTTCGTCAGCCATTTGGGAAAAGCGGCTGCGGCGATCATGGCCGCGTTGTCAGTGGAGAGCGGTCGGGACGGAAAGAACACCGGCAGTCCCTGCTGGGCGGCGGCTTCTTCGAAGTGCCGGCGCAGCTCGTTATTTGCGGCCACGCCGCCGGTGACGAACAGCGTCGCGGCGTCGTACACTTCGGCGGCCTCAAGCGTCTTGGCGACCAGGTCTTCGACCATGGCACGTTGGAACGAGGCGACCAGGTTCAACGTCGCGGGCTCGCAGCCGGCGAGATAGTCCTCGAATTTCGGCTTGGCAATCGCTGACAAAGCTTCGCGCCGCTTCGCGATGGCGGGGGCAAGGCCGTTCGTTTCGATGTAGCGCAGCACGGCTGTCTTGATACCGCTGTAGGAAAAGTCGAAATGGGGACGGCCGTCGGCCGCAGAGCCGCGACCCTTACGGTCCGGGTGCTTGATCTGCGGGCTGGCGAATTTCACGGCCGTGGGGTCTCCGTGCTTCGACAGTCGGTCGATGATCGGACCGCCGGGATATCCCAGGCCGAGCAGCTTCGCCACTTTGTCGAAGGCTTCTCCGGCGGCGTCGTCGCGCGTGTGCCCGATATTTTCGTAGGACCAGGCCTCGCCCTTCTGCTCCGCAAGATAAAGATGCGTGTGCCCGCCGGAGACGACCAAGGCGAGCACAGGAAAGTTCACGAACTGATTGCCATTCTGGCGCTCCTCGAGCAGCACGGCGTGGATGTGTCCCTCGAGATGATTCACTGCGATCAGGGGCTTATCGAGAGCATAAGCGAGTGCCTTCGCGTAGCTCAGGCCGACGAGCAGCGCGCCCGCGAGCCCCGGTCCCTGCGTGACGGCGATTGCGTCGACGGAAGCGTAAGTGTGCCCGGCATCAGCAAGGGCCTTGCGAACGACGGGCAGGATGGCCTTGAGGTGCTCGCGCGACGCCAGTTCGGGGACGACTCCCCCGTACGGCAGGTGAGTGGCGATCTGCGAGAACACGACGTTGGAGAGGATTTGCTCCCCCGAACGCACGACGGCGGCGGCGGTCTCGTCGCAGGAACTCTCGATCCCGAGAATGATAGCGTCTGGCATAATTCCTTACGATGTCCAGTGTAGACGGAATTTCTCGTATCTCACATGGCTGACCTGCTCCAACACGTGGCTGAATCCGGATTCCCCTTTGCGGATCGCCTCATCCATGTGTTCGTTGGCGGATCAGAATTACATGGCGCGAAGGTACACGGGACCGACGACCTGGATATCTATGGCGCTTATGTCGAACCGCCGGAGTTGATGTTGGGATTGGAAACTTTGCCGCACTATGTGTGGTCGACGGCGGGAAACGATCGGCGAAATGGTCCGGCGGATGTGGACGTCACGCTGTACTCGCTGCGGAAATGGACGACGCTCGCCTGCAAAGGAAATCCGACCGCGCTGCACTTCTTATTTGCAAGGGATTTGTTGCAGAATCCGATCTGGGCGTCGGTGATCGAACGGAAGGATAGCTTTCTTTCTCGAACCTGTGCGAAACACTTTATGGGGTTTGCCAATGACCAACTGGCGCGCGTTGCAGGGAAGAGGGGGCGCGGCAAGAAAGGACAACGTCCCGAACTCGAGCAGAAATATGGTTACGACGTGAAGGCCGCCATGCACGCGGTTCGTTTGCTGGGCGAGTGCAAGGAAATTTTGCTCTCGGGCACGATCACGCTACCCAGGCCCGAACGCGATCTCCTGATTCGGGTGCGAACCGGCAAATTCTCGCTTGAGCGGGTTCTGAATATGGCGAACAAGCTGTTTGCAGAGTGCGACGAAGCGACTGGGAAATCTGTCTTGCCGGAGAAGGTCGATCGTCGTGCAGTTTCGGAAATTCTGAGTCGCGCCTATTTGCGGTCCTGGAAAATCTAATTCAGTTCTTCCCACGCCCCGGATCACATCGTGATGACTCCCCAACAATTCGCGACCTCGGTGATCGCCACCTTGCGCGATCGCGGGCATCAGGCCTACCTATGCGGAGGCTGCGTGCGCGACCTGCTGCTGGGGCGGGAAGCGGCCGACTACGATGTGACCACAGATGCTACACCCGAGGAGGTCATGCGCATCTTTCCGGAAACCTACGCGGTGGGGGCGCAGTTCGGCGTTGTGCTCGTGCCGCTGCCTAAGGATTCGGCTTCAGAAACGATCACGCCGGAAGGTCCAAGTAATGGCAAGGCCGGTGTGATTGAGGTCGCGACCTTCCGCTCCGACATCAGCTACAGCGACGGGCGCCATCCGGACGAGGTGCGCTTCAGCAAGGATCCGCGCGAGGATGTGCAGCGGCGGGATTTCACCATCAATGGGCTGTTGATGGATCCGCTCTCGGGCGAGGTGCTCGATTATGTGAACGGCAGGGCCGATCTTGTGGCGCACGTGGTCCGCACGATCGGCGAACCGCGCCAGCGCTTTACTGAAGACAAGCTGCGCATGCTTCGCGCGGTGCGCTTTGCCTCGCGCTTCGGGTACCGGATCGACGTGTCCACAATGGCGGCGATCCGGGAAATGGCCGGACAGATTTTCCAGGTGAGCCAGGAGCGCGTGCGCGATGAATTGACGAAGATGCTCACCGAAGGCCACGCCCGTGATGCGTTCCTGTTGCTGGACGAATCCGGGCTTCTGCCTGAAGTGCTTCCTGAAATCTCTGAGATGAAGGGCGTGGAGCAGCCTCCGCAATATCACCCCGAAGGCGATGTGTTCGTGCATACCCTGCTGCTGCTCGAAAATCTTCCGCATCCGTGTCCGCCCACGCTGGCCTGGGGCGCACTGCTGCACGACGTGGGCAAGCCGCCTACGTTCCGGGTGGCGCCGGACCGGATTCGCTTCGATGGACACGTAGAAGTAGGCGTGAAGATGGCGGAGGCACTGCTGCGGCGGCTGAGATTTTCGAATGATGACACGGAGCAGGTCCTGGGCCTGATACAGAATCACATGCGTTTCGGCCAGATCACGCAGATGAAGGAATCAACGCTAAAGAAATTTCTGCGCATGCCCAAGTTTGACGAACACCTTGATCTGCACCGCATGGACTGCATGGCGAGCCACAGAATTTTGAGCGCTTACGAATTCGCGCAGGAAAAACTGGCTTCGATTCCCGCGGAGAACATGCGGCCCGCACCGCTCGTCACGGGGGATGATCTGATCGCGGCGGGTTATGCGCCCGGACCGCGCTTCAAAGAGATTTTGTCGGCGGTGGAAGACGGACAACTTGAAGGAAGGCTGCTAACTAAAGAGGACGCCAAGACATTTGTGGCGCGCGAATTTCCGCTGTTGAAAGCTCCTCGGTGAGAGCGAGCGCAGTGGAAAAAATATTCTGCATGCAATGTTAGAATGCGTGTCTCGCAGTCGCACGCGACCTTTCGCTATGCCGCCCAAAAAGAAACCTTCCATGCAGCCAGCCGCCGCTGGACTCGACAAGGTTCTAGCCCGGTCGATCCGGAAGGCACCGGCAGAGGAAGCGCCTCTACTGGCGTGGCCCTTAGCCTGCGGAAGCGCCGTAGCGGCGCGTACCCGCGCTCTGGATTTTGCAGACGGCGTCTTGCGCGTGGAGGTACCGGATGCAGGTTGGCGCCGGGAATTGCAGGCGCTGGCGCCGCGCTACCTGGCAACGCTGAGCCGTTACGGCGCCGAGGGCGTCACGCGGGTCGAGTTTGTGGTCGCGGGACGCAAACACGCGAGCAGCGTGAGCACTCCAAAGACTTCCCGCAGCAAGCGGGCCTAACTCATGAAAGTCACCGACAAAGACGTTGCATACGTCGCCGACCTTGCCAATCTTGAATTGACCGAGGAACAGCGCAACCACATGGTGCGCGATCTGAATTCCATCCTCGAATACGTCGACATGCTGAGCCGGTTGAACACCGACAAAGTGGAACCCATGGCACAGGTGTCGGACCGTTACGGCGTCGATACCACGAAGGTGGGGAGCGAGCGCTTTGCCTACGCCGGCCGCGAAGACATTCTTTTTGGACTGCGGCCTTCCCTGCCCCACGAAGAAGCGCTGGCTAATGCGCCAGATGCGGATGAGAACTTCTTCAAAGTGCCGAAGGTGATCGAGCGATAGAGATCGGGGAAGCATCGTCCTTCAGCGGCTAAAGCCGCTGCGATTTCGCGGTCTTTGCGGACAGCCTGAAGGCCGACGCTGCTCGCTGCAAGAATCGGAGCACACTATGGCGCACGAACTAGTCGTTCCTCAGAATGTCACGGCTGACAAGAACGCGGCCGAACTGATTCGAGCCTGGGCTTCCGGCGGAGGGCTGGTATGCAGTCTCAATCCCACTGCCTGGCCGAAAGATCAGGCGCCCATTGCGTGGGGAATCCTGCTGAGCGACGTGGCGCGTCATGTTGCCGACGCTCTGCAGCAGTCCTACAACCTCGACAATGCCGCCGTGCTGGCGCGCTTGCGTGAAGTCTTCGACACGGAACTGGACCGTCCGACCGCAGAGACGAAGGGCAAGTTCGTCTAGACATGGACCTGAATCAGCTCACCATCGATGCTGCACGCAGCGCCATCCAGGAGCGCAAGACTACGTCGATGGCGCTGGTGGAATCACATTACGAACGCATCCAGAAAGAAGATTCCGCGATCGGTGCGTTTCTCACGCTGACAAAAGAACGTGCGATGGAGCAGGCCGACCGGATGGATCGTATGGCGACCGAGGGAAAGCCGCTGCCGCCGCTGGGCGGAGTTCCGGTCGCCATTAAAGACGTGATGTGTACGAGGGGCGTGCGCACGACCGCCGGCTCGAAGGTTCTCGAAAATTTCATTCCGCCTTATGACTGCACGGCGGTTGCACGGCTGGAGGCGGCGGGCGCAGTGGTGCTCGGCAAGCTAAACTGCGACGAGTTCGCTATGGGCTCGTCGAACGAAAATTCCGCTTACCATGCGGTTCGCAATCCGCGCGACACCAGCCGCGTGCCGGGAGGATCTTCGGGCGGATCGGCCGCCGCCGTGGCCGCCGACATGGCTGTTATCACGCTCGGTTCGGATACTGGCGGCTCGATTCGGCAGCCGGCATCCTTCTGCGGCGTGGTCGGCCTGATGCCGACCTATGGACGCGTCTCGCGGTATGGACTGATCGCGTTCGCTTCGTCGCTCGATCACATTGGGCCGCTGGCGAAGAACGTGAAAGACGCAGCAACCGTGCTGAAAACGATTGCGGGCCGCGACCCGATGGACACGACGTCCGCCGATGTACCCGTGCCTGATTACGTGGCGGAACTTGAGAAGCCAGTGAGCGGCCTGAGGATCGGCGTGGCCAAGGAATACTTCGGAGACGGATTAGACACCGAAGTCCGCAAGGCGGTCGAAGATGCGATCGAGTCGCTGGCGAAGCTGGGCTGCGAAGTCGTTCAGGTCTCCTTGCCTCACAGCGAGTACGCGATTCCGACTTACTACATCGTGGCTACGGCGGAAGCGTCGTCGAACCTGGCACGCTTTGACGGCGTGCGCTACGGATATCGCGCCAAGAACGCGCGCACGCTTTCGGAAATGTATCGTCGTACCCGCGATGAAGGGTTTGGCGCAGAGGTAAAGCGGCGCATCATGCTGGGAACTTATGCGCTGAGCGCCGGCTATTACGACGCGTATTACTTGAAGGCGCAGAAGGTGAGGACATTGCTCACACGCGACTTTGATGAGGCATTCAAGAAAGTCGATGCCATCGTCACGCCTACGAGTCCGACGGCTGCATTCAAGCTGGGCGAGAAAGCGAACGACCCGTTGGCGATGTATCTAGCCGACATCTATACCGTGACTGCGGATCTGGCAGGCATTCCGGGGATTTCGGTGCCGTGCGGAGAGACGAAAGAGAAGTTGCCGATCGGTCTGCAGATTCTTGGGAAGCATTTTGATGAAGCGACGGTGCTGCGGTTGGCGCATGCGTATGAGCAATCTATCCGCTAGACCATGGCTCCAGTGCTCCCCTTGGGCACCGATGTGAGCGATGCGCCGAAGACCAACGCCCAAAACACTTCAACTCCTGAGAACCATGCAAACATCGGAAACACTAGGTGCAAGATCTCTCCCAAGATTGCGCCCGCCACGATCGAAATCAGCAGGGGACGGAAGATACTGCTAGCAAGGGTTCGGCCCTCACCCAGAAAGTTGCGGATTCGGGCCAGTAGCCACGCGTATGCGACGGCGGCGGCCAAGGGCGCCAACGTCCACAGCAGGCCGGTAGCCGCGATCATGACGATGGCGGCGACGGCACTGGAAAGAAACAGCATCACCAGTCCCGCGACTAAGTGAGATGCTTCAATGGCGGGCAGCCAATGCAGGCCGAGGCCCAGTAAGATCGCGACTGTCAGTGCAACGGGAAAACTCAGCCCCCAAATCCACCACTGGCGGTCAGCGTAGGTGGTCAGGGCGAGGTTGCCCTGATACCAGCCCTCCTCGGCGATTTCTTCGCAGGTCCCCATGCACTCCGCCCGGGTCTTGTGCGCCTCGCAGTCCTGATAGCAGGCCTTGAGGCGGACGCTCTGGCTGTTTTCCGCAAAGAGCTTCGCGACCCAAGCCGAGTACGAACTGCCCACATACGCGGAAAGGAGACCGGCAAGAGCGAAGAGGACAGCGACACCGGGCTGGAGGGTCTTCAGCAGGACAAAGAAGGCAACGCTCTTACGGGCGTCGCTCACTTCCTTCTCCAGCGCACGCCGTCCTTTGTGTTTTCAATCAGGATGCCAGCCGCGATGAGTTCGGCACGCAGGGCGTCAGAGCGCTTGAAATCGCGAGCCTTGCGAGCCGCATCCATCTCGGCAATTTTCTTCTCGACGTCGGCATCTGATAGCTGACCGGAGCCGGCCAGGGCCCGGGCTTCCTCCGTAATGTCTTTTTCGCGACCCTCGGCTTTCGCCCATTCGATGATTGCCTTCACTTTCGGCGTATCGTCGTCGGCGAGTACGGCGAAGATTTCATCGAACTTCTCGATCGCGCTTAGCAGGGGTGGGACATCGTCCTTGCGTATCTCGCCCGCATCGACTGCGGCGTTGGCGGCGCGAACCATTTCGAAGATGGCGGCCTGAGCTTGCGCCGTATTCAGGTCGTCGTCGAGAGCGGCCTTCATGCGTTCGATTGTGTCGGCGGCAAGCTTGGTCATGGCCGCGTTGGTGCCGTCAGGAAACGCCGTACTCGAGAGGCGCAAGCGGAAATTCCGTAAACGATCGACTGACGTCGCCGCTGACCGCAAGCCATCCCAGGTGAAGTTGAGCTGGTTGCGATACGGCACCGACGTCAGCAGGTAGCGGATCGACGAGGGCTTGTATCCCTTGAGGACTAGGTCGCGCGGCGTAAAAAAGTTGCCGAGACTTTTCGACATCTTCTCGCCCTCGACCAGCAGGAAGCGCGCGTGGAACCAGAAGTTGGCGAAGGTCTTTCCGGTCAGCGACTCGGACTGCGCGATTTCGTTTTCGTGATGAGGAAAGATCAGGTCCTCACCGCCAGCGTGCAGGTCGAACGTTTCCCCCAATTCTTCCATCGACATCACGGAGCACTCGATGTGCCACCCCGGACGGCCGCGGCCAATCGGCGTCTCCCAAAAAGCCTCGCCGGGCTTGGGAGCCTTCCACAGTGCGAAATCACGGGCGTTATCTTTTTCGTACTCGTCTACGTCGACGCGCGCGCCGTCTTCCATGCCGGCGAAATCTTTCTTGGAAAGCTTGCCGTACGCGGGAAACTTGGCGATCCGGAAGTAATACGAACCATCTTCGGCGCGATAGGCTAGGCCTCTCTGCTCGAGTTTCGCAATGAACTCGGCCATCTCCGGAATGTGCTCGGTGGCTCGCACCAGCTTGGACTGCTCGATATTCAGCATGGCAGCGTCTTCGAGGAACGCCTTCTCGTACTTGGCGGTGTACTGCCTGACGTCCACGCCATCACGCGCCGAATTCTTGATGATTTTGTCGTCGACGTCGGTGATGTTCATGGCATAGCGGACCTGGTATCCGCTCTGCTTCAGAAAGCGCTGCAGAAGATCGACGGCGATAAATGTCCGGAAGTTGCCGATGTGGCCGTAGTCGTAGACGGTGGGCCCGCAGGCATACATGCGAACTTCGTTCGGCTGAATCGGGCGAAACTCCTCCACCCGGGCAGACATGGTGTTAAAGAGGCGCAGGGCCATAGTTTAAGAGAGCGACAAGGAGAACCGTTCATTCTAGGGGGATGGAAGAAATGGGGTCAATGAGGGTCAGGGGTTAGCTACTTGACCGGAAAAATTGGGCCACCCCGTAACGCATGAGTTAACAATGTTAACT
>Ga0210406_10001231_pt1 | contig 32292 bp, 23 predicted proteins | sample IncBWC30MmetaG_FD_155454 | JGI IMG/M metagenome (GOLD analysis project Ga0210406, IMG submission 155454) | Forest soil microbial communities from Barre Woods Harvard Forest LTER site, Petersham, Massachusetts, United States - Inc-BW-C-30-M | ecosystem: Environmental > Terrestrial > Soil >... | reverse complement strand
CGAGAAGTTTGCCGATGTCGATTCCGTCGCCGAATCCATCGTCAGCGCCATCGACAAGCGCAGAGACGTCCTCTACGTCCCCTTCCAGTGGCAACCCATCATGTTCGTAATCCGCAACATCCCCGAGCGCATCTTCAAAAAACTCAATCTATAAAATCGGTAGGCCGCCGATCAAATTTCTATGAATTTTGGTTTGCTGCCGCGGGCAAAACTGCGAAAAACGGGCCATTCCCAATTGGCCCCCCAGTTGCAACTACTGATATCTCGAATACCACTAAAAAAGAACACCGTCTGGAACTCCACCAGGCAGGATGTTCCATTCGGGTCAGTTTCATTGCTTTTGAAGCGCGGCAGCATTGCAGCAAAGGGACGAGTCTTTGGCCAGTGACTTAAGTGTCTCCTGTTTTACATCATCCGAGAATGAGGCAAATTTCATGAAGATGCTACTCCGCAAAACTTCTCTCCTCCTGCTGCTAGTAGGGTGTTTTTCCCTTTTGCCCCCCCAAACCGCCTTCGCTGTTGATGTAAACGGGCGCATCAAGGGAACCGTCACCGATCCCTCCGGTGCCGTTCTCGGCAAGATTGCCGTCGTAGCTACCAACCAGGACACGGGCGTCAAGTACACGACCGTCTCCTCCAGTGATGGGACCTATATCTTCAATCAGTTGCCGATCGGCACCTACTCGATTTCGGCTAGCGGTACGGGATTCAAAGGATTCAACGTCACTGGCATCAAGCTCAATATCGACCAGGAATACGTGGAACCGGTTCGCTTTGAGCTTGGAAGCACCAGCGATACAGTCTCCGTTGAGGCCGACGCCGTGCAGGTAAACCTCTCCGACATCCAGTTGAACAACATCGTAGACTCCCACCAGATCACCGAGCTCCCTCTCATCGGACGCGCTTTCACCCAGCTTGAGCTGATCCTTCCGGGCGTACAGTCTTCGTCCGACCGCTTTGGCTTGTTCTCAGTCAATGGGTCCCAGACCCAGCAGTCCAGCTATCTCATCAACGGCGCCGATTCGAACGACCTTCCTCTGAACAGTGTCGCTCTCAGCCCGAACATCGACGCACTCCAGCAGTTCAACCTCGTCACCGGTCCACTCAACGCAGAGTACGACCGCAACTCCGGGGCCGTCGTCAGCACCGCCATCAAGCAGGGCACCAACCAGTTTCACGGCGACGTCTTCGAGTTCTATCGCGATACCTTTCTGAACACCGCAAATTTCTTCCAGATTAATCGCACTACTGGCCAGAAACTGGTCCCCCTGTTCCACCAGAACATCTTCGGAGGAACGCTCGGCGGACCCATCCTTCGCGATAAGCTCTTTTTCTTCGGTGCCTACCAGGGTACCCGACAGGTCACCCCCGAATCGGGCGGCAACGTCAACGTTTTCTCCGCTGCCCAGCGGGCCGGCAACTTCTCCGGTACAACCTTTTCCAAGAATGTCATCCCGGCGACCATCAACATCCCAGGCTGTACCTCGGGAGTCCAGACCTTCGCCTCCTGTTTTGGGCCAACCGGGCTGAACGGTCAACTCCCCACCTCCGCCTTCAACCCGATCTCCGCCAACTTCCTTCAGAGCTCCGTTCCTTTGGCAAACTCAGGTTCTAACGGCTATACCTTTACCCCCACCATCCCCTTGACCTCGAACCAGTACATTGGACGCGGTGACTACAGCCTGAACGCGAAGAACCAGTTCTACTTCCTTGGCATCTACCAGAAGAACGCCCAGACCGAAACCCTTCCATTTACCGGCGCAACAGTCCCCGGCTTTGGCGACAAGAGCTCGACAATTATCCAGCAATTCTCGACCGGGTACGTCCGCCAGCTAAGCTCCACGGCGATCAACGACTTTGAGGTCCACTACACACGTTTCAACTTCGACACGGTCGAGCCGCAGAATGTAGTGCAGCCGTCCAGCCTCGGCTTCTCCATCAGCCCGCAGAATCAGGCCGCGGCGAGTGTTCCAACCATGGCCGTCGCTGGCCTGTTCACGCTGGGCTTCAGCACCAATGGACCTCAACCTCGCATCGACCAGGTCTACCAGTTGGACGACAACTTCTCGAAGAGTATGGGGCACCACAGCTTCAAGTTCGGCTACGACGGCCGCCGTTTCAATGTTCACAACCCATTTTCCGCACGCAACAACGGATCCTACAGCTTCTCGACTAGCTCTAATATTGACACCACAGGAAGTGCCGGCCTCGACTTCCTTCTCGGCATCCCAGCAAGCTACTCGCAAGGCTCCGGTTCGGTCATCGAAGCTTACGCCTTCCTCAACTATCTCTACGCCCAGGACACCTGGAAAGTTACCGAGAAACTCACACTCTCCTACGGTCTTGGCTACCAGATCGACACTCCGCTGCACGATCTGCAGCACGGCGGCATTGGCGTCACCTGCTACATCCCCGGCCAGCAGTCGAAGGTCTTCCCCCAGGCCCCCAAGGGCCTGAACTACCCGGGCGACCCCGCCTGTAATAACGCGAGCGGTGCAGTGACACACTATAACGGTTTCGGCCCTCGTTTCGGCTTCGTCTACGCGCCTTCACTTGGCGTTTTATCGGGTGGAGACGCCAGGAAACTCTCCATCTCCGGCGGCTACGGAATCTACTACAACCGAACCGAAGAAGAGAGTTCCCTTCAAAACCTCAACGATCCGCCCTTCGGCCTCAACTCGGCTGGAGCAGTCGACGGAACGGCGACCAACCCCGGCTTTGCCAACCCTTATCAGAATCTCAACGTAGCCGGCCCCGCAGGCATCTCGCCTAACAAGTTCCCCTTCGCCCCACCCGTCGCCGGGTCGAACCCGAGCTTCAGCAGGTATCTCCCGCTCGGCCTTAGCCAGACTGCGCCCGGCTTCCGATCGCCCTACTCCCAGAACTTCCAACTAACTCTCCAACGAGAGTTCCCCGCCCAGACGGTTGCGACCATCAGTTATGTCGGCACGGTCGGCCGCCATAACCAGATCACCATCGAGGGCAATCCGACCACGCAGGCCGGTCATGACGCATGCTTGGCCGACCCAACCTGCATCAACATCAGCAATCAGCAGAGCAGAAACTACCCCCTTCATACCCAGTACGGGTTTCCAGACCCCAACTTCAACAACTTCAACGATGTGACCAGCGCCGGAATGATCGCCACCGAAGGAGCCTCAAACTACCACGCGTTTCAGGCGAGCGTTAAGAAGGGTCTCACCAACGGACTCGAACTCCAGGCCAGCTACACCTTCGCTCATTCCCTCGACAACGGCTCCAGCTTCGAGGGCAGCGGATTCGGAGGCACCAATGGCCGAGGCTATAACCAGTACTACACTCCCCTCAACTACGGAAACTCCACCTTCGACGGACGCCACCGCTTCGTCATCGCGCCCGTCTACATGGTGCCGTTTAGACATGGCGGCAATACTTTCTCGCCCGTCAATCTGCTGCTATCCGGTTGGCAGATCAGCGGTATCGTAACCTTCGCGACAGGCCTCCCGTTTGACATCTCCTACGCGGGTGGTTCTTCGCGCTCCCTCTGGTGCTCCTCCTCGCAGTATTTCTACACTTGTCCCGATGTGCCGCAGCAGATTGCGCCCCTTGTAACAGCCAACCCTCGGGTCGTAAGCAGCTTCGGCAACAGGACCACCTGGTTCCAGGGTGCGAGCTTCATCCCTGAACCCATCGGCAGCTTCGGGAACATCTCGCGCAATCGCTATCACGGACCCGGAATCAACAATACCAACCTCGTCCTCGCCAAGAACTTCGCGCTCTCAGGCGACGGCGTTCGCGTGCTGCAAATCGGTATGGAAAGCGACAACGTCTTCAACCACACGCAATTCAACAATCCGAATGGAAGCATCAGCGCCGTCACATTCGACGCAAACAATGTAATCTCCAACCCCGCCGTCAACACCTTCGGTCAGATCACTTCGGCAGCCAATGCGCGTCAGACCCTGCTACGCGCCAAGATCTACTTCTAACCCTCTTGTTTCTCTACGACGCCGGAGCCCAAAAGGCCCGGCGTTATTTTTTTTGCTGTTTTCTGCCCAAAAAACGCATGTCAAGCCCCCAAACCACTTAACTCCATCAAACAAAAGGAAATAGAGTGGTACTAACTTACTTGACTCAGCAGACAAGTCAAGGGCCAATCGAGAAGAAAAACGAAATAAAAAAGTGGGGTTTGGTCCCGCTTGTCCTAATTGGCCTCGTTATAGCTTTGGCAAGCTCTCACCGTTTGAAGATTCCGATTGACGAACCCACAAAATTTGGTGGTGTGTTTGTGCGAGAAAATATCCTCGTACGTGATTATGCCGTAGATGTATACGATGTAATCGCCAGATTTGAAGTCTGCAAGGTCGTCTATACCAACTGTTCCAATCTTTCCTTGTGTCCCCTCAATTGGAAGAGTGGTTATTTCCATCGGCATTCCCGGTTGGATGACCGAGTAGCTGGGTTGGTCCGTTTTATCAATTGCATACTTTGGGACAAGGACCACTCCTTTTTTCAAGGCTTGAATAGCGGCCAAAGTCCTAACTTTCTTGGCTGGAGACTTTCCGCTATTGGTCAACTCGATGAGCCCAATGACGGGATTGTTAAGGCCAATAGGAGCGTTAACAACTCCAATCTTAACGGCACCCAACCACGCTCTTTCGTCCAAGAGCATCGTATGCTGTTGTTGGTTCAACTGGCCTTGCAGGACGGCAAGCTGTTTACCCGTAGCGATACTGGAGTCCTGCGAGTCTTTCCTCGATTGGTGTGCGGCTCGATTGAGCAATTCTGTTTGGGCGGCCATTTCTTTGAATTGTTGAAAAACAAAAATAGCAGCAACGCAGGCTGCGAAAAGGGAGACGCCTGCAATTACCAAGCCCCATTTTCCATAACGAAGAGTAACTTGCTCGAAGGGAGTAGGAGTGCCATCTTTGATGACGCTTACAAGGAATGGCTCTCTGTATTTTTCTACATCTTGTTGGCCTCCATCGCCACTTGGATAGGTGCTGACGTACTTCTTGGTTACGGTTTCTGGAATGTCAGGCTTGGCTGGTTCTACCGGAAGTGCAGTGGGCGCACTTTCACCGATAGGGAGAGAGTTCTCATTGGGATCGGTAGCACCATCCTTAGTGTATGGCTTGCCGTTCATGCTTTCCTGCTCCTCAGCGATGGGAGAACCTTAGCACAGACCCAAATAGCGAATTATTTTGACTGTATAGCTCTGGGGCTGAGACCATCAGGGGCATGTGGACATGGGCAGAAAACATTGGGGGATTCTTTCGGGACATGTTCCGTCACTGGGTGGGTAAAGTGACGGGCGGATTATCATTTATAACTGCGGGCATTCCTTTGGCGCTGCCTCAACTATTTGTTGGGGACAAAGGACTGCTGTTTTCGCGTGTTCTCTTTCTCTCTGTCTCTGTAGTCGCTTTCTTCTGTGCCTCATTGTCGGCGTGGGTTGAGAAAAAGAACGCGCTATGCGAAGCGCAGAGGACTTTGGAAGACGCCATAGATAAGGACCGCCCAGAGGTTACGGCCGAGTTCACTATGGCACCAACAAAGGCGGCGTACATGCACGGTGGACCGCAAGTGAAACTTGTAAACAGGGGAGCAAGTGACGCTTGGAATCCACGCATAAAAGACGTCTCTATATGCGGCCACACGGTTTCTTTTCATTGTCCCTCGATTGTAGAGAAAGATAAACCTTGTTTTGCTAACTGCTTGATTAGTGGCGTTGACATCAATTCTGCAAACGCACTCGAACACTTGCTGCATAAGGGCGTGCGGGAACAGTTGGGCAAAGCGGCCATTCACGGTGAAGGAACAGAAATCGCCGAAGGAAGCTACAAAATTACTTTCGATTTAGACGTGGAATGGAACGACAGTCGCAACAACCCCTTTGCATCATTAGGTCGGGTCACCTATTGGTATGCCAACAGAATGGCCACAACCAGGTTTCCATCAGGGATTCGGAGATTGCCTAAGGATGGTGCGCCACGATGAAGGACAAACCCTCAGAGGAGTTTGAAAAGTTCGATAAAGCAATGGACAAAATCATGTCTGTCTCTAAGAAAGAGCTAGACAGACGCCTCGCAGAGGCTAAGGCCGCTAAGACTGGCAAGAGGTATCCGAAGCCTCAGCAATCGAAGCCTAAGCCTTAGAAGGGGCCTTCTGCCTTCCCTGTCAGTTGCTTGTATGTAATCCGTCGTCCAAAGGTTTGCTCCACAACGACACCGAGCCGTCCACCATCATTCAGACCTTTGCGATTGTTGTAACGGAATACCTGCTCATCCACGTATTTGTCCAAGTGGAAAGGGCGAACAGCAACATAGGTTCCGTTCAGGCCACGTTTCAAAAGCGACCAAAAATTTTCGATACCGTTGGTGTGAATGTGTGCCCGTACATACCCGTCAACGTGATTGATGATCTCGTGGTAGTAGGTCTTATCAGCGATGTACGGATAAGTTGCGTGCTCATCCGTAATGATGTTCGCTCCAGCTGCAACGTTCGCGAGAATCGTGGGTTCCATATTCATCTTGCGGCGATCTCTAACGGTGTTGGCCCGAACCTTACCACCACGCTCCAGCATCCCTAGGACGATTGCCTTACCGTTGCCAGCAGAATAGTTGAGACCTTTTACCCGTTTGGTCTTGTGCATGTTCTTCACCTTGCCACCGATGAACGTCTCATCAATCTCAACTGGCCCGTTGTAGCCCAACTTTGTCTCACCTGTGTCTGTCATGGCGGTACGAATCCGATGCAACATGAACCAAGCTGACTTCTGCGTGACTCCGATGCTCCTAGCAATCTCGTAGCTGGAAACACCATTTTTGCAATTCGCTACCATCCAGGTAGCGGTAAGCCACTTGTCTAGGCCGATAGGACTGTCCTCGTAGACGCTGCCCACCTTTACGGAGAACTGAGACTTAGGGTGACGGGTCTTGCATTGCCATACACGACGACTAGCCATGTACTTCACTTCTCGGGAGCCACAGTTGGGGCAAATGACCCCATCCTTCCAACGTTTGGAAACGAGGTAAGCTACACAATTGTCAGGGTTTGAGAAGTAGATGATTGCCTGTTGGAGTGTCTTTAGCGTTTCCATGAACCAAATGTACGCTCTGAAAACTGCTGAGTCAAGTATATTATTACCAATAGAGTTGGCAGGTTAGTTCTCTCCAAACTGCTATACTGGATATATAGATCAAGAAAAGCTCCGGCCTCGGCTGGAGCTTTTCGCGGTTAAAAACAGTAAGTCATTTGTTGGCAATATTTTGGACGTAACTCCTCTGCCTGCAATATTTTAGCGGCCACCTCGTCCGCTAAACCATTGCAACCATTTGAGTTACGCGCGGGCAATAAGGGGGGTACCCCCTACGAACGTGCGGCACCCGGAGCGGAAGGTAAGCCGGTTGGGTCCTGACCATCCTGCTGTTGTTGCGCCATCTGCTGCTGCCGGGTCGGCGGAGGCGGCTGCTCCGGCAGTCGAGTCGCCTTCTCCACCAGGGTCGACCAGTCCTCAGGCACCGGCAGCTGCTGCTCGAAGGAGGGAGTTCCCAGGCTGGGCGTCACCCGTACCGCCACGGTCAACTCGCTCGCAGCCCGTCCGCGAAAGATGCCATGAGTCGGCGGGACGTCGGCGTAGTCCCGGCCGATCGCCGTTCGAATATGGCGGTCGCCTCCCACTAACCAGTTCGTAGGATCGAACCCCACCCACCCCAGCGGAGGAATCAGCGCCTCCACCCACGCATGCGTCGCCGAACTGATCGACCGGTCCAGATCGCTCTCGCCGTGGAACAGGTAACCGCTCACATACCGGCAGGGGATGCGCAGCCTCGACCGCACCAGCGCAATCATGATGTGAGCAAAATCCTGACAAACCCCGGCCCTGGTGCCAAGCGCGAGATCGATCGGCGAATCCACCTTCGTCGACTTCGGCTTGTAATCAAAATATTCATAAATCTGCTGGTTCAACGTATGCAGCACCATCAAGGGATCGTCTCTGCGGCGCACGTCCAGCTGCGCAGCCAGATCATCGAGCGCCGGCGTCGGAACCGTGAACTCGCTCGGCAGCAGCATCTCCCAGTAATCGCCCCGCTCCACCATCGCATCCACGTCCGCCCACGCATCCGGCGCCAGAAACGCCGGAATCTGCCCGGCCGGCTGCACCTCGACCAGAGATTCGGCAACAATCACCAGTTGTCCATGCATTCCCGGAATATCGAAGTGATGCACATTGTTGGCAAGATGATCTCGATAGCTGAAGACCCTGCACCGCGGGCTCACCGAAAGATGAAACGTCAGACAGCGCTGGTTCTGATCGCTGCGCGGATGCATCCGCGTCTCCATCATGCTCTCGCTGACCTGGTTGCTGTACAGAAACTTCGTCAGATGGCGAATCGAGTAATACATAGTCCGTCCCCTTGCGTCTAATCCCGTCTCTTACCCCGCCAATGCCGCCTGAATGGAATAGTCAACGTACAGCTCATAGATCGTCTCGTGAATGGCCCGACACTGCGCCTGAATGCCTCGCAGATACGCCACCACATCCTGGCTCAGAATCTCCTCTACACTGCTGTAACTCAGCGAAGCCCGCAGCTTCCCGCTGAGCCGCTGCAATCCCTCGGCGCGACTCTTGCCGCTGTCTCCTTGTATCTTCTCGAGCGCACACTGCACGCTATCGATCGAGAACCGCACGGAATGGGGAAACTCCTCATCCAGCAGAAGGAACTCGAAGATCCGGTCCGGCGTCAGGTCGGCCGTATACACCTTGCAGTACGCCTCAAATGCTGTCGCCGAGCGCAATAGCCCCATCCAATCCAGATACTCATTCCCTTCGCCCATCCGTTCCGGATGCTCCCACAGATCGGCGTGGTAGGCCTCCAGCAGCAACGCGGTAGCCGACGCGCGTTCGATGTATCGCCCGACCTGGATGAACTGCCACCCTTCGCCATGGTTCATCGTCGAGTCGGTAACGCCCTGGAACTGATGCACCGCCTCCATCACCGACTGGAGGAATTCGCTTGGTCGCGCCATCCCAGCCGCCTGCGCCTCTGCCTGCCTGTCGATCTGGAGCTCCGGCCCTGTCACCTGCAGATACAGGCTGTTCAGCCGGTGCCACTGCTCCGTCGAAATCTGTTCTCTCACATGCCGCGAATTCTCCCGCGCCGCGATGATGCAAGAGACAATCGAAGCCTTGTTGGTTGTATCGAAGGTCAATGCCTGCGTCAGCGCATATGGCTCGCCGGTCCACTTGATGTCCTTCGGCCTGCCCAGCGCCTGCAGCACCCGTTGCCAGCGACGCTCCGCACTCGCCGCGCTCTCATCCAACATCAGGTTCAGGTTCACATCAAGCAGCCGCGTCGTATGCTCGGCGCGTTCGAGATACCGGCTCATCCAGTACAAACTATCGGCAACGCGTGAAAGCATCGGCATCTCCTTTACTGGCTCAGCACCCAGGTGTCTTTACTGCCGCCACCCTGCGATGAATTCACCACCAGCGACCCGCGGTTCAGCGCCACACGCGTCAGCCCACCCGGCACAATCGTCACCTTGTCGCCAAAAAGAACATACGGCCGCAGATCCACATGCCGCGGTTCCAGCTCGTCGCCGATTAGGCACGGCGCGCGAGAAAACGAGATCGTCGGCTGCGCAATATAGTTCCGCGGGTCAGCCTCGATTTTGCGTGCAAACTCCTCCCGTTGCGCCTTAGTTGACTGCGGCCCGATCAACATCCCATAGCCGCCGCTCTCTCCCACCGCCTTGACCACCAGCTTGTCGAGATTCTCAAGAACGTGCTGGCGTTCCTTCGGACGTGTCGGCAGATATGTCTCCACATTCTTCAGCACCGGCTCCTCTGTCAGGTAGTACTTGATGATGTCTGGAACATACGCATACAGCGCTTTATCATCAGCCACGCCAGTGCCAAATGCATTCGCCAGCGTCACATTTCCGGCGCGATAGGCATTGAACAAGCCCGCTACACCGAGGATCGAATCTCCACGAAACGCCAGTGGATCGATGAAGTCGTCATCCACGCGCCGGTAAATTACATCGACGCGCCGCAGGCCATTGGTCGTCCGCATGTAGACGACGTTGTCGTGCGTCACCAGATCGCGACCCTCGACCAGTTCGATCCCCATTTGCCGGGCGAGATAGGCGTGCTCGAAGTAAGCGGAGTTGAAGACTCCCGGCGAAAGCAGCACAATGTTCGGCTCCGGACGCCCTTCAGGCGCGAGCGACCGCAGCGTCCCCAGCAGCAGTTGCGTGTACTGCTCGATTGGCCGTACGTTGTAGGTGCGAAACAGCTCCGGAAAGATCCGTTTCATCACCCTGCGGTTTGTCAGCATATAACTCACGCCGCTCGGCACGCGGAGATTGTCTTCCAGTACAACGAACTCGCCATTCTCCAGCCGGATCAGATCTGTCCCGCAGATCGCGATGTAGACGTTGCGTGGAACCTGCAATCCAGCCATCTGCCTGCGATAGTGCTTGCAGCTATAGACCATCTCTCTCGGAACGATTCCATCCTCAAGAATCCGTCCTTCGTTATAGATGTCCTTCAGGAAAAGATTCAGCGCGGTAATGCGCTGTGTCAGGCCAAGCTCTACAGTTGCCCATTCCGCAGCGGTGATGATGCGTGGAACCAGGTCGTAAGGAAAGATCTTCTCCGTGCCCTCCTCGCGCCCGTAGACGGTGAAGGTGATGCCCTGATTCAGGAAGCTGAGATCGGCTGCCTGCTTCCGCCGTTGCAACTCTTCCACGGGCAGGGAAGTGAAGTGCTCCAGCAGCGGCTCGCAGTGACGATGCAGATCGCCTGGACCCGAAAACATCTCGTCGTAGGCATGGTCCAGCAGATAGTTTTTCAGTGCCGCATGCTCGAACTGGGAGGACTGGGTTGGCAGCATTGGGAGCCTTGAGTATAGCGGCACAACCAAGCGCCACCAAACCCATTTCGCCCTTCATCATGTCGTCGCACCATTTTTCAACGCGTTACAGCCGCATTAACCGTATCTTCTTCTATTCCCGTCCACTTCGCCAGCCAGCGCGACCTTAACTAGGCTAAACTAGAAGAGACGCGCACTTTCCCCAAAAGACCACACCTAAGCGCACAGACAGGACATTCAACGCAGTGAGCAACTCAACCGCAGTCGCCGTTAAGCCCATCTTCAACATCGCCATCATCGCCCACGTCGATCATGGCAAGACCACCCTGGTCGACGCCATGCTGCGTCAGAGCGGCACCTTCCGCTCCAACGAATCCGTCGCCGAACGCGTTATGGACTCGAACGATCTCGAAAAAGAGCGCGGCATCACGATTCTTGCGAAGAACACCGCCCTTTACTATCACGACAACAAGATCAATATCGTCGATACTCCCGGCCACGCCGACTTCGGCGGCGAAGTTGAACGCGCTCTCAAGATGGTCGACGGTGTCGTCCTCCTCGTCGACGCCTCGGAAGGCCCGCTTCCCCAGACGCGTTATGTGCTCTCGAAGGCGCTCGAAGCCGGATTGACTCCGATGGTCGTGATCAACAAGATCGATCGTCCCGATGCTCGCCCTCAGGAAGTTCTCAACGAAGTTTACGACCTCTTCATCGACCTCGACGCCGACGAATCCGTGCTCGACTTCCCCGTGCTCTATACCAACGGCAAACTCGGCACTGCAACCACCGATCCCGCCGTCCCGGGCACCGATCTTCAGCCACTCTTCGAGCAGATCATCACCACGATCCCTGTCGCCAAGGGCGAGCCGGAGGGCGCAGTGCAGATCCTCGTCACCAACCTCGACTACTCCGATTATCTCGGGCGTCTTGCGATTGGGCGCGTCTTCAATGGCACCATGCGCACCGGCCAGGAGTACTCGGTCGCTAAGATCGACGGCACCTTCACCAAACACAAGATCACCAAGCTCTTCAGCTTCTCCGGCCTCAAGCGCACCGACATCGAGGAGACCCAGGTGGGGGACATCGTCGCTATCGCCGGCATTCCGGGCATCACCATCGGCGAGAGTTTCTGTGACGTTGAGAATCCGCAGCCGCTTCCTCCGATCACCATCGACGAGCCCACGATCGCGATTCAGTTCAACGTCAACAACGGCCCCTTTGCCGGCCGCGAAGGCAAGTTCGTTACCTCACGCAACCTGCGCGACCGACTTGACAAGGAACTTCTCACCAACGTCTCGCTCAAGATGCAGGACACAGGGTCGCCTGACGCCTTCAAGGTGCTCGGCCGCGGCGAACTGCAGCTCGGCATCCTCATCGAGATGATGCGTCGCGAGGGCTTCGAGATGATGGTCAGCCGTCCCGAGATCGTCACCAAAAAAATCGACGATGAAGTCATGGAGCCGGTGGAACATCTCTCGATCGACGTTCCGGAAAACTTTGTCGGCACCGTCATCGAGCGCCTTGGACCGAGAAAGGGCGAGATGACGAAGATGGTGAACCACGGCTCGGGCCGCGTCCGCATGGAGTTCCGCATCCCCAGCCGCGGCCTCATCGGTCTGCGCTCTGAAATGTTGACCGAGACCCGCGGCACCATCATCATGAACTCAATCCTCGACGGGTACATCGCCTATCAGGGCGAGATTCCGCAGCGTGCTTCGGGCGCTCTCATCTCCGATCGCCAGGGCACTACGACCGCCTACGCGCTCGAGGGCCTGCAGGACCGCGGCGTCCTCTTCGTCAGCGACGGCATCGAGCTTTACGAGGGCATGATCGTCGGCGAACACAGCCGCGACAACGACCTTGACGTCAACGCCGTCCGCGAAAAGAAGCTCTCCAACATGCGCGCGTCCGGTTCAGATGACGCTGTCCGGCTCGTTCCCTATAAGCAACTCACCCTCGAGCAGTGCATCGAGTTCATCGCCGACGACGAACTCGTTGAGGTGACTCCGAAGTCGCTCCGGATGCGCAAGAAGGTGCTGCAGGCGAATCGCCGCCCGCGTAAAGGCTCCGGCAACGACTAGACCGCGCCGGTTCTTACCGCGTGTTTCTCCGTCAGGGGGCTGAATTCGATAGGATTCGGCCACTTTTCCACTTCGGAGTGGGTTGGCTAGGTCTTTCGCTTACGCGACATGTAGTGGATTGCAGCCTCGGCGGCGTGGAAGCCGCACATGCCGTGGACGCCGCCTCCGGGAGGTGTCGAGGCGCTGCAGAGATAAAGACCTTGCACCGGGGTTCGATAGAGTGAGGGAGCGGGGCGAAAGAAGAGCTGGCGGAGATTCATGGCCCCTCCAGACAGATCGCCGCCGATCAGATTTGGATTCCAGCGTTCGAGCACAGCAGGCGGGGAGACAGCCCGCGCGACAACACAATCTCCAAAACCCGGAGCGAATCGCTCGATCTGAGCTTCGATCTGTTTCACACAATCCCGGTCGCTGCCGTTGGGGACGTGGCAGTAGACCCAGGCAGTGTGGCGGCCTGCCGGAGCGCGGGATGGATCGAACAGCGAGGGTTGGACAAGCAGAACGAAAGGGCGCTCTGAGGTGAAGTGCCGCTCCGAGGCGGCGATCTCCTCGAGCGTTCCTCCGAGATGGACGGTCGCTGCGCGGGAGCACTCTTTCGCTTTCCACGGGACGGGCGAGTTCAGAGCATAGTCGATCTTGAATGCGCCGGCTCCATAGCGAAATCCCTCGAGTTTTTGGCGGTACGCCGACGGCAACGCCCGGCCTGCAATTCGAAGAAGCTGGCGTGGAGTGATGTCCACAAGAGTGAGATCCGTGGCCGGTAGCTCAACCGCCTCGTGACCGGTTTCGATGGAGCCGCCTAGCGATTTCAGATGGTGAGCAAGAGCATCGGTCAGCGTCTGAGCTCCCGCCTGGACGATGGGCCAGCCGCTGGAGTGCCCGGCAGCCATGAGGACGAGGGCGGTTGCGGCCGAGCCGGGAGATTCCAGCGGAAGTACGGAATGAGCCGCCATACCTGCGAACAAAGCACGGGCTCGCGCTCCAGAGAACCGCGAACGGGCCAGCGATGCTGCGGGTAAGAGTGCGGAAAGTCCGAAGCGAGCAAGCAGAAGCGGATGTTGCGGAAGGTGCTGAATCGGTCCGAGAAGTTCGGACACGAGCTGAGGGAAGTGTCGGACGAGAGGATCGAAGAGCGAGCGGTACCTTCGGCGGTCGGATGAGTCGAGGTTCGCTGCGGTGGCCTCGATGGAATGCTCGAGCAGGATGGCGGTGCCGTCATCAAGCGGATGAGCACAGGGGGCCGACGGCTCGATCCAGGGGATATTTATTGGAAGCGACTGAAAGAAAGGGCTCGCGATACCCATCGGGAAGACCGAAGCGCCGAGATCATGATGATATCCAGGCTGGGTGATCTTTGCTGTGGAGCAGGCGCCGCCGATGCTATTGTTGCGTTCGAGAACAGTAACGGAAATTCCCGCCGAAGCAAGGACGATCGCAGCCGAAAGGCCATTAGGACCGGAGCCGATGATGGTAGCGGAAGTCATCGGGCGAAAAGTTGATTGCGAACCAAATGGTGTGAAAGGGCCGCATCGAGCGGCCCTCTCTTCTTCGTCAGAATCAGTTGGATTTATTTGTAGCTCTTGGCGCTGGCGAATCGCTTGTTGACCTCATCCCAGTTGACGGTGTTCCACCAGGCGGCGAGGTAATCCGGGCGCTTGTTCTGGTACTTAAGATAGTAGGCGTGCTCCCAGACATCGTTGCCGAGGATGGGATAGCTGCCCTGGGAGATGGGATTGTCCTGGTTGGCGGTGGTGACGATTGCGAGCTTGCCGGCTTTGAAGATGAGCCAGCCCCAGCCGGAGCCGAACTGCTTGGCGGTGGTCTCGTTGAACTGCTTCTTGAAGTCTTCGAAGGAGCCGAAGTCGGCCTTAATCTGAGCCGCGATGTCGCCTGAGGGGTCGCCGCCGCCCTTGGGTTTCATGATCTGCCAGAACATGGTGTGATTGACGTGGCCGCCGCCGTTGTTCTGGACGACCTTGCGGACGTCCTCGGGAATGCTGGCGAGATCCTTGAGGAGTTCCTCGGACGACTTTTTGCCGAGTTCGGGGTGTTTTTCTACTGCGCCGTTGAGATTGGTGACGTAGGCCTGGTGGTGCTTGTCGTGGTGAAGCTTCATCGTCGCTTCGTCAATGTGGGGCTCGAGCGCCGCATAGTCATAGGGCAAGGGGGGTAGTTCGTAGGCCACGGTAATTCTCCTGTAGTCTTTCGTTGGTGTCAGCCAGGTTTACATAGGAACAAGAACGTCCTGACCGGCGAGTTCTTTAGTCTTGTTTCGATGCTGAGCCGGGTTAGCGCGATGCATTTGGAGAGCCAGCGCAACCTCGGAAATCATAGCGCATAGCGGCATTCATCGTTGATTTACGACGGAAATGTAACCAATCTCAAAAATCTGCGCTCTAATGGTTGCCATGAGTGATCTAAGTGCCGCCTACCGCTGGCTGGAAGATGACGGGCCCGCCTTCGGAGCCCCGGGTTTAGAGCCACGCTGGACCTCCAGCGAAAAGGACGCGGTGTCGACCGCGTATGCGGCCTCGAGCCGCGTCTGGTTTACCGTCTCGCACGGTACGTTGAACGAGATCTACTATCCAACGATTGACCGACCGCAGACGCGCGACATGGAACTGCTTTTCAGCGACGGTGAGACTTTTTTTCATGAAGAGAAGCGTGATCTCGCGTATGACTTTCACTACATCGACAGCAGCGCTCCCGCAGTACGAGTTAAGGCCAGCGACCTCAAGGGACGGTACACGGTAACGAAGGAGTTCATCAGCGACCCGCATCATCCGGTGGTCTTGATGAACGTCAAAATCAGCGGAGACGAGGCGGTCCTGTCGCGGCTGAAGTGCTATGCGCTGCTGGCGCCGCATCTGAGCGGCGGTGGCGCCGGCAACTCGGCGCGATCGATCGATGTGGCGGGTCAGCGCTGCCTGCTGGCGTGGAAGGGCGACACGATGCTGGCCATGGGAGCAGACTGCGGTTTCAGCAGGTCTTCGTGTGGATACGTCGGGACCAGCGACGGCTACCAGGATCTGTGCACCGATATGAAGATGACCTGGCAGTTTGGCCAGGCGTTGGACGGCAACATCGCCGTAATGGGGGAGATCGACGTTTCGGCGAACCGCGAGTTCACCATCGCGATCTCATTTGGCGATGGGAACCACGCGGCAATTGCGCAGTTGATGCAGACGCTGGCAACGCCGTATGACGAGCACCAGAAGCGTTTCCTGCTGCAGTGGACGCGGTCGATTTCGCCGCCGAAGCTGTCTTCCGCGTCAAAGGATGGCGGCAAGCTGATGCGCATCAGTCACAACGTGCTGCTGACCCATGAGGACAAGACGTACTCGGGCGCGTTCATCGCCTCGGCGTCGATTCCATGGGGGAATTCGAAGGGAGACACAGATCTCGGCGGCTACCACCTGGTGTGGACGCGCGACATGGTGCAGACGGCCACGGCGCTGCTCGCGTCGGGACGGACCGACACCGCGATGCGGGCCCTGGTATATCTGGCCTGTACGCAGCGGACCGACGGCAGTTTTGCGCAGAACTTCTGGATCGACGGCACACCGTACTGGACGGGAATTCAACTGGATGAGGTGGCGTTCCCGATCATGCTGGCGTGGCGGCTGTGGAAGATGGATGGACTGGGCGAGTTCGACATCTTTCCGTTCGTCGAACGCGCGGCGGCGTTTCTGGTTCGCTATGCTCCGGTAACCCAACAGGAGCGCTGGGAAGAGGCGGCGGGGTATTCGCCATCAACGCTGGCAGCGGTAATCTCGGCGCTGGTCTGTGCCGCGGACATTGCGCGTTCCCGTCAGGCGTCGGAGTTGGGCAGCTATCTGGAATCGTATGCGGACTGGATTGAAGCGCATCTGGATGAGTGGACCACGACAACCGAAGGAGTTCTGCTTCCGGAAGTCAAATACCACTACATGCGGATACGTCCTCCGGCTGAGGGCGAGCCGTTTTACAATCCGGCCCTGCCTGCGGGATGGATACACATTAACAACCGCGAGCCCGGAGAGAGGGCCGATTTTGAAGCTCGCGAAGTAATCGACGCGGGGTTTCTGGAACTGGTCCGGTACGGCATTCGCCGCGCCGACGATCCGCTGATCGTCGATTCGTTGAAGGTTGTCGACCATTGCCTGAAAATCGAAACACCGTTAGGAGACTGCTGGCGACGCTATAACCATGATGGGTATGGGCAAAAGAAAGACGGCTGCGCCTACGACGGCTCGGGTCAGGGTCGCGCGTGGCCGATCCTTACGGGGGAGCGCGGGCATTATGAACTGTGCGCGGGGCACGATTACTCCCCGCATATTAAGGCGATTGAACGGTTCAGTTCGTTGGGAGGCATGCTTCCCGAACAGGTGTGGGACTATGCCGATATACCGTCCAAGGGGATGTACTGCGGCCGTCCGGCAGGTTCGGCGCAACCCCTGGTGTGGGCGCATGCGGAATATCTGAAGCTGCTGCGCTCGGCTGCGGATGGGCGTGTGTTTGACCGCATCTCGGTGGTGGAGGAACGTTATGGCGTTGCTGCGGGAAAGCGAACCTTTACCAACCATATCGAGATCTTCGAAGTAACCCGGCCGGTGACCACGATTTTTTCCGGATATACGCTCCGCATCGTCGACCGCGAGCATTTTCGCGTGGTCTACACGTTTGACAACTGGGCGACGACCAACTCGGTGGAGGCGCGTTCGGTCGGTTATCCGGGCTCCTTTGTGGATATTGCTGCGGACCCGCACCTGACCGGGACCATCATCTTTACCTTGGCGTGGCCCGGGCAAGGCAACCAGGAACGCTGGCTGGGCAGAAATATTGATGTGTCTGTGATCTCTCCGCCTGAATCTATCAATAGGTAAGCCGCCCGGCTACGGAAAGGCGATGCCACCGGGATGGTGCACAGATGCAGGGAGTCGCACTGGACTAGTACACTGTCTTAGATTGACAAAATTATCGAGATTCAGCGTCGCCAGGTACGGCGCGTCTCTTCACAGAGCAAAGGGAAAAGAATGAGCGAACAACAGGAATTGAAGCAGCAGGAAATAGATCAACTTTCCATCAACGCCCTCCGCTTTCTCGCCGTTGACGCTGTCGAAAAGGCCAAGTCAGGCCATCCCGGAGCCCCGCTTGGATGCGCGCCGATCGCCTACCTGCTGTATCACAAGATCATGAAGCACGATCCGTCGGATCCGAAGTGGATCGACCGCGATCGCTTCGTGCTCTCGAACGGCCACGCGTCGGCGCTCCTATATGGCGCGCTGCACCTCTCGGGCTACGACCTGCCGATGTCGCAGCTGGAGCAGTTCCGGCAATGGGGATCGCATACCCCCGGCCATCCCGAGTACGGCGAGGCGCCAGGGGTCGAGGTGACGACAGGTCCGCTGGGCCAGGGGTTCGGCATGGCGGTGGGAATGGCGACCGCGGAGAAGCATCTGGCGGCGGTGTACAACCGCGACACGTACAACATCGTCGACCACCACATCTACGTGCTGTGTGGAGATGGCGACCTGATGGAAGGCATCTCGCACGAGACGGCTTCGCTGGCCGGAACGTTGGGCCTGGGCAAGTTGATCGTGTTCTACGACGATAATCTTATTTCACTCGATGGCCCCACGGAGCTTTCCTTCACAGAAGATGTGACGAAGCGGTTTGAGGCGTATCACTGGCATGTGCAGCATGTCGCCGACGGCAACGATCTGGTGGCGATCGAGAAGGCGATTCTTGCGGCCAAGGCGGAGACGGCAAAGCCTTCGCTGATTCGTGTCCGGACTGTGATTGGCTATGGCAGCCCGAAAGCCGGCACCAACAAGGTGCATGGCGAGGCGCTTGGGGCCGAGAACGTGAAGGCGACGAAAAAGAATCTTGGCTGGCCGGAGGACAAGACCTTCTTTGTTCCCGAGGAGGCAGGCGCCAACTGGGGCACGATCAAACTGCGCGGCAAGGATGCCCATGCCGCATGGGACGATGAGTTTGCGGAGTACAAGAAGGCCTATCCCGAACCTGCAGCTGAGTTCGAACGCACCATCAAGGCAAAGCTCGCCGATGGCTGGCAGAAAAAGATTCCGACATTCCCGACCGACAAGCCGATCGCGACGCGCAACGCCGGGCAGACTGTGATGCAGGCGATCGAGAATGTCGTGCCCGAGCTGTTTGGCGGTGCGGCTGACCTGACCACCTCAACCAAGACGATCTTCAAAGATTCTCCGAGCTTTCATGTCGACCCGAAAGGCCGTAACGTCTTCTTCGGCGTGCGCGAGTTCGGCATGATGGCGATGGTGAACGGAATGGCCGCGCATGGCGGGCTCATTCCCTTCGGCTCGACGTTTTTTGTGTTCACGGATTACTGCCGCCCGGCACTCCGCCTGGCTGCATTGATGGGCGTGCATTCGCTGTTCGTCTTTACACATGATTCCGTTGGACTGGGCGAGGATGGACCGACGCACCAGCCTATCGAGCACATCATGAGTTTGCGAATGATTCCGCATCTCACCGATTTCCGTCCCGCCGATGCGAACGAGACCGCCGCGTGCTGGCAGCTTGCGCTGGAGAGAAAAGGCCCGAGCATCATGGCGCTTTCGCGGCAGGACCTGCCGGTGCTCGATGCAACGATCGCCCAGGCTGGCGCGAAGAAGGGCGCATACGAGCTCTCGTCGAACGGCAAGGACATCATTCTGATTGCTACCGGGTCCGAGGTTTCGGTGATTGTGAAGGCCGCGGAGGAGTTGAAGACTGCGGGTATCAACGCAACCGTAGTCTCGATGCCGAGCTTCAGGATTTACGAGGAGCAGAGCGACAAATATAAAGCCAGTCTGATGCCCGAAGACACGCCGAAGCTGGCGGTCGAGGCGGGCGCGACTTTGGGCTGGTACAAGTACATCGGCCACAACGGCGGTGTCATCGGACTGGACCGCTTTGGCGCCTCCGCTCCGGGCGCGATCGCGCTCGACAAGCTGGGCATCAATGTGGCGCACGTGGTCGAAGAGGCGAAGAAGCTGGTCAAAAAGTAGATGGCTTTTTGGAGCGCGACAGGAAGGCCATGACCCAGGACGAAGCAAAGCGGATGGCGGCTCGGCGGGCTCTGGAGTTTGTCGAGGACGGGATGCTGCTGGGACTTGGCAGCGGCACGACCTCGAGAATGTTCATAGAAGAGCTCGGCGAGCGCGTAAAGCAGGGGCTGCGCGTGCGCGGCATCGCGACCTCGACCGCGAGCCGGCAACTCGCTGAGTCGCTTTCCATTCCCATCATCACCTTCGACGACTCCCCCGTGCTTGATTTAGCTGTAGATGGCGCCGATGAAGTAGGCCCCGGGTTGGCTCTGATCAAAGGCGGCGGCGGCGCGCTGTTGCGCGAGAAGATCGTCGCGAGCGCTTCGCGGAAGTTTATCGTTATCGCCGACTCCAGCAAGCTGGTCTATCAGCTTGGCCGTTTTCCGCTACCTGTCGAAGTGATTCAGATGGCCCTGCCTGTCGTTGCTCGAAAGCTTGATGCGTTCGGCCTGAACCCAAAGCTCCGCTATCGTCCGGATGGCGCCACGTTCATCACGGACGAAGGCAACTTCATCGTCGACTGTTCCTGCGGTGAGATCCCCGATCACGCAAAGACGGCGGCGGAAATTCGAGGCATCCCCGGTGTGGTCGAGCATGGCCTGTTTTTGAGGATGGCGTCGTTCGCTCTGATTGCGAGCGATCAAGGCGTCATGGAAGTCGGCAAATTGTACGGCGACCGTTACAGGAAGGCAATCTCAAGGCTTGCATCGTAACCGAATCATGCGCGTCCTATAGATATGGCAAACACCTCCACCCCCGCTCCCGTCTCCGCTGGTAAGGACCGCACCTGGTTCATTACCGGAGCTTCTACCGGCTTCGGCTGGGTACTCGCCGAAGAAGTGTTGAAGGCAGGCGGCAAGGTGGTTGCGACAGCCCGCAATCTCGACAAGGTGGCGGACCTCGAAGCGAAGTATCCGCAGACGGCAAAGGCGCTTGCACTCGACGTGACCGACGCCGGTCAAGTTGATTCTGCGGTTACTCAGGCGATCGCCACGTTCGGGCGGGTGGATGTTCTGGTGAATAACGCAGGCTACGGCGTCGCAGGTGCGATCGAAGAGGTCTCCAAGGCAGAGTACATGCCGATGTTCGACACCAACGTCTTCGGGTTGCTGGGGGTGACACGCGCTTTTCTTCCGCATCTTCGCAAGCAGCGGAGCGGCCATATCCTTAATCTTTCATCGATCGGAGGATTAGTCGCCGGCCCCGGCATCGGTTTTTACAACGCCACAAAATTTGCTGTCGAAGGGATATCGGAAGCCCTGGCCGCCGAGGTCGCCCCGTTGGGCATTCATGTAACGATTATTGAGCCCGGACCGTTTCGCACTGACTTTTTAGGCCGCTCGGGCGTGGTCGCGAAGACTCGTATCCCCGACTACGACGCCACTGCAGGCAACATGCGCAAGTACTTCGCCGAAAACGATGGGAAACAGAAGGGCGATCCGGTTCGTGCGGTGCACGCGATGATGCAGGTCGTCGATTCGCCCAATCCTCCGCTGCGTCTGCTGCTGGGCGCAAGCGCACTCGAGCGGCTCCGCAGCAAGCTTGCAAATTGGGAGAAGGAGATTGCTGCATGGGAGCAAGTCACGCTCGCTGCGGATTTTCCGCAGGGTCAGTGAACTCCCGCGTTGTATGAATAGTTTGAGAACAGAGGCCGCGTCCGCTTGAATCGTAAAAGCGGACAGATTTGAATTACCTACACAGATAAAAAAGGGAAGGAAACAACTGCATGGAATTGGGAATCATTGGACTAGGCAAGATGGGCTTCAACATGGCGGAACGCCTGCGCCTGGCAGGACACAAGGTTGTCGGCTTCGACTTCAATAAAGACGCGACCGCAAAGCTGACGGCTGCCGGATCGTTGGGCGTCAACTCGCTTGTGGATCTGGTGAAGAATCTTCCCGCCCCTCGTGCCATCTGGATCATGGTTCCCTCAGGCGATCCCGTAGACCAGACCATCGCGAGGCTCGAGCCGCTGATGGAGAAGGGGGACACCTTCATCGATGGAGGCAACTCCAACTACAAGGACACGCAGCGCCGTCACGCCGAGTTGACGAACAGGGGTTTTCATTTTGTGGATTGTGGCACGTCGGGCGGCGTATGGGGCCTGAAAGAGGGGTACAGCCTCATGATCGGAGGCGACAAAGAGCCGATCGAACGGCTCACGCCAATCTTCGAGACCCTGGCTCCAGCCAAGAATCAGGGATGGGGACGCGTAGGCCCTTCAGGCGCCGGCCACTTCGTCAAGATGGTGCACAACGGAATTGAATACGGTCTAATGCAGGCTTATGCAGAGGGCTTCTCGATCATGCATGCGAAGACACCCCTAAACCTCGATCTGCCGCAGATCTCAAGGATATGGCAGAAAGGTTCGGTAGTGCGTTCCTGGCTGCTGGACTTGACCGCGGATGCACTGTCCAAGAATCCTAAGCTGGACGGGCTGGAGGCATTCGTTCCCGACTCCGGCGAGGGCCGTTGGACAGTGACCGAGGCGATCGACCTGAACATCTCCGCGCCGGTGATTACCGAGTCGCTGATTCGCCGGCTGCGCTCGCGTGAGGAGAATAACTTTACCGACCGCATGATCTCGATTATGCGCGGCGCCTTCGGCGGCCACGACGTGAAGAAGTCCACCGATTAGTAACTATCAGCTACAGCGAATTACCAACAGCACGAGAGGGTATCAATATGCCGACCACAGAAATCACCGCCGCACCCGCCTCTGCGCCCGCCACTGTGCAGCCCGAGCGCATACCCGATCCATGTATCGTTGTGATCTTCGGAGCTTCGGGCGACCTGACCAAGCGCAAGCTTCTGCCGGCGCTCTATCACCTGGAGCAGTCCGGGCTGTTGCCCAGGAACTTCGCGGTTGTCGGCGTCGCGCGCCGACCGCTGAAGGAGACCTTCGCCCAGGACATGAAAGAGGGTATCGTCAGCGGCGGCGATGTCGACCGAGACGACCCCAAGCTCGGTGAGTTCGTCAGCCGCGTACATTATCACCAGATGAACTTCGATGACCCCACCGGCTATGACTCCCTTAAGGAGATGCTCGCAGAACTGGATAAAAATTACGGCACGATGGGGAATCGTCTCTTCTATCTTGCAACTGCGCCGGAGTACTTCTCGGACATCATCAAATATTTGGGCGATCATTGCATGGCCAGACCCAGGGACTGCGGCGATGGCAAGAACTGGGTTCGCATCATCATCGAGAAGCCGTTCGGCCACGACTTGGAGTCCGCCAAGGCGTTGAACGACGAAGTCAATAAGGTGTTCGACGAAAATCAGATCTTCCGAATCGATCACTACCTCGGCAAAGAGACGGTGCAGAACATCCTGGTATTCCGTTTCGCCAACGGCATCTTCGAGAATGTGTGGAACCGCAACTACATCGATCACGTTGAGATCACGGCAGCGGAGAGCATCGGGATCGAAGGTCGTGGGCCGTTCTACGAGACCGCTGGCGCTCTGCGCGACGTCGTGCAGAACCACGTAATGGAACTCTTGAGCTTCGTAGCGATGGAGCCGCCGGTTTCCTTCGCAGCCGATGCGGTGCGTGCCGAAAAGGTGAAGGTATGGAAGGCCGTTCAGCCGATTCATCCGGCCGACACGGTGCGCGGACAGTATGGGCCTGGAACCGTCGATGGAAAGCCTGTCGTGGGATATCGGCAGGAGGAGCGCGTCCATCCGCGATCGCAGACCGAAACTTACGCTGCGTTGCGGCTGGAGATTGAGAACTGGCGCTGGGCGGGAGTTCCTTTCTACATTCGAGCAGGCAAGCGGTTGGCGAAACGCGTCACCGAGATCAGCATTCAGTTCAAGCTGCCTCCGCTGCTGCTCTTCAAAGACGCCCAGGGCAAGGGCGGCGAAGGCATCAAGCCGAACATACTCTCAATGCGGATCCAGCCGGACGAGGGGATTACGCTGCAGTTTGGAGCCAAGGTTCCAGGGCCGACGATGACCATCAGCAAGGTGAACATGGACTTCAGCTACGCGGAGGCGTTTGGCAAGTCTTCAGCGAACGGGTATGAGCGGTTGCTGCTCGACGCCATGTTCGGAGACGCGACTCTGTTTGCCCACCGCGATGGCGTAGAGGCGACGTGGGCTTTGATGACGCCGATTCTGCACGCCTGGGCGAACGATCCGATTCGCGATCTTCCCAACTATGCCGCAGGAACCTGGGGACCGGCGACGGCCGACGCTCTGATGAAGAGCGACGGACGCAAGTGGCGCAAACTTTAATCTTGAACAGATAGGACCCTCAATGCCGCGGCCAGTCACCCTCACCTATCGTGTATTGCCAACCTCTGCGGCCACCGCGCAAGCAGCCGCGCAGGTCTTCTCGGATGTTGCGTTGAAGGCTGCTAAGGACCGCGGCGTTGCCCGTATCGCGATCTCGGGTGGCACGACTCCCAAGTCGATGTTTGCGCTGCTGGCCGATCCCGCGGAGCCGTTTCTAAAACAGGTGCCCTGGGATCGCATCGAGCTCTACTGGGTTGACGAGCGCTGCGTGCCGCCCGATCACCCAGAGTCGAACTACCGCATGACCAGGGAAGCGCTGCTCTCCAAAGTGCCGCTGCCTGCGGAACAAGTTCACCGGATGGAGGGTGAACTCGAGCCGGAAGTCGCGGCCGCACGCTATGAGTCGGTGATTCGCAATACCTTCAAGCTCGAGGGCGCCCAGACCCCTACCTTCGACCTCATTTTGCTTGGCATGGGAGACGATGGTCATACAGCGTCCTTGTTTCCTCACACCGAAGCGCTGAACGAGATGAGTCACATCGTTGTGCCGAACCATGTTCCGCAGAAAGATGCATGGCGCATTACGCTGACCTGGCCGGTAATCAATCAGGGTAGAGAAGTGGCGTTCCTGATCGAGGGCGCGGAAAAGGCCCAGGTGCTGCATGACGTCTTCCTGGGCCCGTATCAGCCGGACACCTATCCTTCGCAGATCATCCGTCCCGCGAGCGGACGGCTAACGCTCTTGCTCGATGCGGCCGCAGCCGCTAAGCTGCCAGCACCGGCGGATTCCGATTCTACCGGTACCCTGGAGCTTCGATGATCCTTGCTGGTGATGTAGGTGGCACCAAGGTCCACCTTGAACTGTACAACTTTGCCAATGGCCGGCTGCAGGCAGTGCGCGACCAGAAGTTTCCCGCACACGAGTTTGCCAGCCTCGATGATGTAGTGAACAAGTTCCTTGCCGCCGGTAGCGAAAAAAAGGATCAAATTGTCGCGTCCTGCTTCGGCTGTCCCGGCCCGGTTCGCGACGGACGACTGAAGTTGACGAACCTTCCCTGGACCCTGGACGAGCGCGATCTGGAGAAGTCGCTCGGGATCCCGCACATTTTTCTGATCAATGACCTGGAAGCAAATGGGTACGGTATCCCGGAGCTTGCACCGGAGAGCATCTTTACGCTGCACAATGGCGACCCGGATGCGAGCGGGCATGCCGGGTTGATCGCGGCAGGCACGGGGCTCGGTGAGGCGCTGCTGATCTGGGACGGCAATAAGCATCGGCCGATTCCGTCCGAGGGAGGTCATTGCGACTTCGCCGCCCGAAGCAAACGCGAGATCGCTCTGCTCGAATATCTGCGCGATACGCTCAACGGACGCGTGAGCTGGGAGCGCGTTGTCTCCGGTATCGGGATCAAGAACGTCTACACGTTTCTGCGCGACGTCGAAAAGATCAACGAGCCCGGATGGCTGCATGACCGCATGCAGACCGAGGATCCCAACGCGGTGATTGGTCAGTGCGCCGAAGACGGTTCCAGTTCCCTTTGTTTCGAAACGATGAAGCTCTTCTCCGGGGCCTATGGGGCGGAGGCGGGAAATATTGCGCTGAAGGTAATGGCCACAGGCGGGATGTATCTCGGCGGCGGAATCGCTCCTAAGATTCTCAAGACGCTGAAGAATGGCACGTTCCTTCAGGCCTTTCTCGACAAGGGACGATTGTCGCCGCTGCTGCAATCGATTCCTGTTCGCGTGATCCTCGATGACACCTGCGCGTTGCTCGGAGCGGCTGCCTACGCTGAGGCGAGGGCATCGGAGATCGAGGGCTATTCCGAACGCGCTGAGTCGATCCAGGGATGATCGTGCAAACGCTTCCGCTGCAAGCGACCAAAGGCCATCCCTTTGGAAGGCCCGGTTTGAAGCCGCTATACTGATCGCGAGTTCACTTGCCTTCGAAATCCATCCCGCCTCCTCCGATGCCGTCTGCCGACAATCCTGGTGTGTTGTCCTCCGGACGAGTGCCGCCGTCTGCCAAACTCGATCTGTCGCACCGCGCCGACCTCGTCGAGATGATGGATCAGCCGTGCAGCTACGAAGAACTGCGCGGGTGCCTGCATGACATTGCGCGGGTCAACCGCCTTACCTTCGCCTATCGACCGACATTGTCGTGGATGGATGAGTTGATCGCGGCTCATCCGCCGTCAACGCAGCCATTGCAAGTGGTGGATGTGGGATGCGGCGATGGCGATATGCTGCGGCGTATCGATGCCTGGGCTGCGAAGCGGGGAGTTTCGGTCGCGTTGACCGGCATCGACCTGAACCCGGACGCCATTCGCGCGGCGAGAGAGGCAACACCGCCTGCCCGGCGAATCCAATGGATCGTCGGCGACGCACTCTCAAACGCCGAAATGGGAGATATCGACGTGGTGATCTGTTCGTTGCTGACACATCACCTGACCGATCCGCAGATTGTGCAATTTCTCCAATGGACGGAGCGCACAACTCGCCGCGGCTGGTTCGTCAACGATCTCCATCGCAAGGCGGTGCCATATCACCTCTTTCGCCTGTGGGCGCCGTTCACGACATGGCATCGGTTCGTCAAGAATGATGGGGCGGTCTCGATCCGCCGCAGCTTCGTCGTGGAGGATTGGAAACGTCTGTGCGCGGCCGCCGGACTCGATGCGAAGGCCGTCTCAGTCAGCGAATATCGTCCTGCGCGTCTGTGTGTTGGGCGAATCAAATAGGCAACTCGTCACAAAGCATCGCTCGTGTTCCTGCGAGCTCACTATCATTAACCAGAGGCCCATTCATGTCATTTCGCAGGACCGTCTTTGCTCTCTCAATCCTCCTCCTCATCGCAAACTTCTCGACCTGGGCTCAAAGGCTTCCTGCCGGCGTCCGTCCGGAGCACTACAAGCTCACTCTGACTCCTGATCTTCACGCTGCCACCTTCAGCGGCGAGGAGACGATCGACGTGATCCTCGATGCACCGAGCAAAAAGATTACGCTGAACGCGGCTGAACTGAAGTTCGTCTCAGTTCAGGAAACCCACTCAGAAGTCATCCGAGTGGTGACAAAGGGTGGGGGTCAGAGAGAGATTTCAGGAACGATTCCCGGGAAACTGGTGAGACAGGATGGTTATGTTCTGCTCAGTGCGACGGACGAGCAAGCCACGTTTTTGTTTCCGAAGGAACTGCCGGCAGGCAAAGTTTCGTTGGCGATCCATTACACCGGCGTCCTCAACGATAAACTCCGCGGGTTTTATCTTTCAAAGACAAAGACGCGCAATTACGCGGTGACGCAGTTCGAACCCACGGATGCGCGCCGCGCTTACCCAAGCTTCGATGAGCCTGCACTAAAGGCCACTTACGACGTCACCCTGGTCGTGGACACTGCCGACACAGCCATCTCCAACACGAACATTATCTCGGATAAGCCAGGCCCGCTCGCGGGAAAACACACACTGCAGTTTGCCACCACGCCGAAGATGTCCACGTATCTCGTTGCCTTTCTCGTTGGCGACTTCAAGTGCACCGAAGGCAAGTCGGAAGGTGTGCCGATCCGCGCCTGCTCCACGCCTGACAAAGTGGAGCTGACCAAGTTCGCTCTAGAGTCGGCCAAGTATGTACTGCGCTATTACAACGCCTACTTTGGAATTAAATATCCGATGCCAAAGCTCGATATGGTGGCGCTGCCGGACTTTGAAGCAGGCGCGATGGAGAACTTCGGCTGCATCACGTACCGCGAGACCGATCTGTTGGTCGATATGAAGACAGGCAACATTCCGGAGAAGAAGCGCGTGGCGGTAGTGGTTGCGCATGAGATGGCCCACCAGTGGTTCGGCGATATGGTCACCATGCAGTGGTGGGACAACCTCTGGCTCAACGAGGGCTTCGCCACATGGATGGAGACCAAGCCGCTGGCGGAGTGGAAGCCGGAGTGGAACTACCCGCAGGATGACGCGCAGGATCTCGATCAAACCCTGAACCTCGATGCACAAAAGACGACACGCACGATCCGTGCAACGGCGAACACCCCGGATCAGATCAACGAGATGTTCGACGGCATCGCGTACGGCAAGGCGGGCGCGGTGATCGGCATGGTGGAGCACTACATAGGCAAGGAGGCCTTCCGGCAGGGCGTACATAACTACCTGCAGGCACACCTGTATGCGAATGCAACGGCCGAGGACTTCTGGAGCGCGCAGACCGCAAACTCGCATCTGCCCGTGGACCAGATCATGTCGAGCTTTGTGACGCAGCCCGGAGTGCCTCTGCTCACACTCTCCGAGCGGCGGCCGAGCGGCGTTCCGGTTGCGCAGGGCCGTTTCTTCCTCTCTTCCACCGCTTCCGCAAAACTCGCGGCGACTGACGGGCAAAATCAGCCAGACCCGCGCTGGACCGTGCCCGTGTGCCTGAAGACAAACGACAAGCCGATCTGCCGCGTCCTGACCCCGGAGGACTCGAGCATTCCGCTACCGATGGATGTCGGCGTGCCCATGCTCTACGCCAATGCCGGCGGGAAGGGCTACTATCGGACCCTGTATACGCCGCAGCAATACAGCGCGATCGTGGCGAAGGCCGAGACTGCGCTGACGCCGCCCGAGAGGATCGGCCTGCTGGGAGACCGCTGGGCGCTGGTTCGCTCCGGGCAGGCATCTGTCGGCGGATACCTCGACCTGGTCCTCGCGCTGAAACAGGACCCGAACGCCGCCGTGCTGGACCTAGCCCATCGCCAGCTTGAAAAAGTTGATTCGGACATCGCCACCGATAAAGATCGCGCAGAGTTTGCAGCAGTCGTGCGGCGTCAGTTCGGGCCGGTGTACGCCGCGCTGGGAAGTCCGATGAAGGGAGAGCCGTTCGACCGGCAGCAGCTTCGCGGCACGCTGTTCGAGATGCTCGGGGCAGCCCAGGATCCCGCAGTGCTTGCCCAGGCGCAGCAGTTGACCACGCGAGTCTTCGCCGTCGACAACAAGAAGGACAAGACGCTGGATGCGGCGCTCTCCGATTCTGCCGTGCTGGTGAGCGCGAGCAACGGAGATTCCGCACTCTACGACAAACTCCTCGCTGTCAGCAGAAACTCCGGCGACCCCGGCGAGAAGACGGATGCACTGCGCACGCTGGGGCGATTCCGTGATCCCGCTCTCGTGAAGCGCACGCTCGACTACCTCGTCTCGGGCGAAGTGAGAAACCAGGACACCTGGATCGTGCTGACCGCGCTGCTGCGGGACCGCGCGACACGAGACCAGACCTGGGAGTACATGCAGCAGAACTGGGACAAGGTTCACGCGCAGTTAACAGTTTCATCAGGCGCAGAGGTAGTAAGAGCGACCGGAAACTTCTGCACCGTGCGGCAACGAGATGAGGTGATCGACTTTTTCTCGACGCATAAGATCGAGGCATCGGAACGCACGCTCGCCAAAGCCGTTGACAGCATCAACGACTGTATTCAACTGCGCTCAACCCAGGAGCCTGATTTCCATAGTTGGCTGGAGGGTCAGCCGAAGTAGAATTTCCGGCCGTAACTTAGAGCGGATCAACACTTAGTGGAATGCCCTGGCTCCCGTCGGAGGCTGCGGCTCAAACCGCCCTCAACACCCTGCGCCATCCTCGAGCGGGCGAGGTATCGAGTCGGTGGAGGTATCACGGAAGGCACGCGAATAGAGCAAAGGGCCACTCTTCGGAAGACAGACAATTAAATCTCTATTGGTACACAAAAGTGTTATGCAGTGAGGGTCATTCTGCGTTGACTTTCAACTTTCGTGACGGTACCTTCCCAATTGAGGACACAAATGAAGAAAACTTTTGTAGTATTAGCCGGCATCGCCCTCCTCTCTTCCGTCGCCCTCCCGCTGTATGGACAAGGCGGTTGCGTGAACTCCCCAGAAAATCCAACAGCCATTCTTGCTGTCGTCGGCTCCGTAGGTGCATTTTTCGTATCCGCTCGTACACGCATCAAAGCTCGTCGCAGTTCGTCCAAGTAGTTCATCATCCAAGTAGAAACTCCACCGAGGTTGACTACCTAATTACTCCCCAGGTAAGTCACCTGAAGCCAAATTCTTATGTCAACTTTTCAGGCCGCCGCTGAAGTCAGCCCGCTTCCTGATGCTGGAACGGCTGGCCTCAGCGTGCCCCGCGCTGCGGTACTGGCGTCTCTCGTCGCAATCCTCGGCCTGTCCACCATCTGGTCGACTGTTAATGCTCTTTGGTCGCTATGGATGACCGACGCCCTCAAGTCGATCGGCATGTTGATTCCGCTGGTTAGCTTCGTGTTGATCCTGCGGGTGTGGCGTTCGCTCGGGTGGGAGATGGACGGCAGCTGGTGGGGACTCGTCATTCTTGTCGTTACTACCGTGGCAGTGCATGTGCGGGATCAATCGATCTTGGTCTTGGTCCTGTCACCGCAATGGTCAATCTACGTCCCGCCGCATTCGCTCGTGTTTTTCGCCTACGGTGCGGGTGTAGTCCTGCTCTTCGGCGGGACGCGGCTCTTTCGGGCGGCATTGTTTCCCCTCGTCCTTCTCTGGTTCGTCAACCCCATTCCTCATATCTTCAATGTGTTTGTTGACCTGCCCCTGCAGCGCGCCTCCGCCCACGTGGCACGGGCGTTTGCGATCGCGCTTGGCCAGCCCCTGAGCCCGGACCAGCTGCGCCTGATGTTCACCCCCGAGTTCGGCATGTTCATCGCCCCCGGTTGCAACGGCATTCGCGGCGCTGTCACCATGGGATTCATCGCGTTGATTGCAGGCTATCTCTATCGTTTCCGCTGGCATGCGCATGCTGCCGTGGTGGCAGGGGCTGTACTGCTCGGTTACGTGTTCAACTTCGCGCGGCTCTGCATTCTGGTGCTGTATTACCTGGTTGCACTGCACTTCACCTGGCTGCAGGATCGAGCGGAGATGGGCGATTACATCATTGGAGCCTGCCTCTTTCTCCTTGGCACGTTTCTGCTCTTCTACGTTGTCCGGCGGTTGAGTGAGTCGCCTGGCGAGATCAAGCCTCCGGCAATGAACCCGGCAAGGTCGGGTGGTTCGGCAACAGGGCACTCTTTTCCGCTTCGATTCGCATCCATGTTCGTCCTTGTGCTGTTCAGCTGCTATGGGGTCGCACGCGCTTATGTGCTAACGCACAACGACAGTTACACTGCGCAGATGAAGGCTGATCAGAATGCTCTGGGACAGTTTCCCGCGCGCATTGGCAGCTACACCCTGTCGCGCTCATGGAACGAGAATCTCTTCACCGGGCCGCTCGTCTTTCACTGGGCCCAATATGTGCCCGACGGAGGAGGAACGCCAATCTCCCTGGGAGTGTCTCCTTCGATGGGCTCTCATGACACGCTGATTTGTCACTCGGCGCGCGGGGAGGATCCACTGTGGCGCGATCAGCTGACGCTGCCGACTGTGAGCAACGTTGCAGTCAGCTTCTCCGGGTCGTTCTTCAACGATGGCGCAACGCAGTATCTGGAAGCCACCACCATCTGCAACGGGGCATCGTGCGGCGAGTACTCGAGTGACCGCGCACACTTCGGACTCGTCTACAGCAAGCCGACCACGCAAGCTCTCTTCTCGCAAGATCCTCAGCGCCCTATTCCCATTCTGCTTAAGGCTGAGACGATCGACACGACTCTACCGGCGGAGGTGGCTCGCCGGCAGATGATCGCTGCTGTCCGCTCCTTTGTGGCCTCCGTCGATCTGGATGGTCTCACCCAACCGTACCGCCACCAGTAGAGCACTTGGTATCCTGAAATCCCGTGAGATCATTTCTTCGCAGTGCCCAGGTTCCTTTCGTCGTGGGGTTGGCCGGCGTTCTTTCCCTTTCTCTTGCGGGCTGCGGCGGCTCCAACACCCAAGTCACCCATCCTACCCTCACCGTCACTGCTGCCAATGCAAGCCGAGTCTACGGAGCTGCTAACCCAACCTTTACCGCTTCGGCTAGTGGAGCGCTTCCCGGTGACACCTTCGCCTTCACCTCCTCCACTGTCGCGACGCCTTCCTCTCCTGCCGGCGCCTATTCGATTGTTCCCGTCGCCACCGGCGCCAATCTCGCCAACTACAACGTCGTCTATGTC
>Ga0210406_10001230_pt1 | contig 32294 bp, 27 predicted proteins | sample IncBWC30MmetaG_FD_155454 | JGI IMG/M metagenome (GOLD analysis project Ga0210406, IMG submission 155454) | Forest soil microbial communities from Barre Woods Harvard Forest LTER site, Petersham, Massachusetts, United States - Inc-BW-C-30-M | ecosystem: Environmental > Terrestrial > Soil >... | reverse complement strand
GTTTCTTCAATAATTTCGGCAATTTCGGCAATTTCGGCGGGCCGCCGCGGCCGGCGCCGCGAAGCGGCGGTGGCGGTGGCTGGTTCGGTGGCGACCTGTTCGCACCATTCCAGCAGCAGCAGCAGCCGAGGCGAATTCAGCAGGATTTTTCAAAGGCCCCGCCGCCGGAGAAGCGCGATAACGCGAGCGTGCCGGAGCGCAATGTGCTGGTGCTCGGCGACGGCATGGCGGACTGGCTCGCTCTTGGCCTCGAAGACGCCTACACCGAACAGCCCGACATGGGCGTGATCCGCAAGGCCAAGAACACCTCCGGCCTGATCAAATATCAGCCCAAGGGCGACCCGGCGGACTGGGCCGCCGCCGCCAAGGGTATTTTGGCCACCGAGAAGCCCGACGCGATTGTCGTCATGCTCGGCTTGAACGACCGCGTCGCGTTGCGCGAGCCGGTTTCCGAGAAGTCGGACAAATCCTCCGACAAGAAGAGCGACAAGAAGGACGCGCGCGACAAGAAGGACGCAAAACCCGCAGCGAAGCCCGATGGCGCGGCTGAGTCGGCGGCGAAGCCGGACGACAAGGCGGCGGACGCCGAACTGCAGGACGATGCCGACAATGCCGACGTGCCGATGTCGGCGCCGGAGAAGAGCACGCGTACGCCGAACGGTCTCTACGAGTTCCGCGAAGATCGCTGGGTCGAGCTTTACAGCAAGAAGATCGAAGAGATGATCGCGGTGGTGAAGTCGAGGGGCGTGCCGGTGGTCTGGGTCGGGCTCCCGGCGATCCGCGGCCCGAAGGGAACGGCGGACATGCTGTTCCTGGATTCGCTCTATCGCGACGCCGCCGGCAAAGCCGGCATCACCTATGTCGACGTCTGGGACGGATTTGTCGACGAGGCCGGGCGTTTCCTGCAGAAGGGACCCGACTTCGAAGGCCAGATCCGCCAATTGCGCTCCTATGACGGCGTGTATTTCACCAAACCCGGCGCGCGCAAGCTCGCGCATTATGTCGAGCGCGAGATCACGCGGCTGCTCGCCGCGCGCTCCGCGCCGATCGCGCTGCCGACTGAGCCTGCGACACCCGACGCCAACGCCGTGCCCGGCCAGCCCGCGCCGCGCCCGCTGGCCGGACCGATCCTGCCGCTGGTGGCTTCCTCGGTCGGCACCGATCAATTGCTCGGCGGTCCCGGCTCGCGTCCGGCCGCAGTCGATGCGCTCGCCGCCCGCACGCTGGTCAAGGGTGAAGCGCTGACGCCGCCTGCAGGCCGCGCCGATGATTTCACCTGGCCGCGGCGCGAGGTCGGACGCGAACAGGCCAAGGGCGAAACGCCGGTCGCCTCGACCTCGCCCGACGGCGGCGCCGCCGGCGCTGCCGCGGCGCCCAATGCGCAGCAAAAGCCACCGGCCAAGAAACTGATGAGGCCCGCGGGTCCGTCGCTGCCCAACTTCTTCGGCTTCGGCAATGGGCCGCGCCAGCCAGCGGCGCCGCGCCCACCTGGCGGCGTGCCGCGGCCGCCGGGCAGCGTCGGGCGCTCGGCATCGGTGCCAGGTTTTTTCGCGCGCTGAACGCTGACACACCCTCGTGGTGAGGAGCGCGTTTTCAGGCGCGCATTCGCGCCACCCGTTGGCATCGCCGGGAGAACCATGAGGAAACGAGCTATGCGTGCCGAAGCGTTGACATCCCATCTTCGGAGGGTAATTTTTTCAGCCAAAATAGAGCGGAGCAACCGCTCCTTCTTCCGACCAGGAGAAACGCCATGGCGATTGCGATCCGGCAGCTGCACCCGCATTTCTTCGGCGAGGTTTCGGGGCTCGATTTGCGCAAACCGCTGACAAAGCAGGAAGCGATCGAGATCGAAGCCGGCATGGACAAATACGCCGTGCTGCTGTTCCGCGATCAGGACATCACCGACGAGCAGCAGCTGGCGTTCGCGCTGAATTTCGGCGAGCGCGAGAATCCGCGCGGCGGCAATATCGTCAAGCCGCAGGATTCGCGCCTGTCGACCGGCCTCAACGATGTCTCCAATCTCGGCAAGGACGGCCAGCCGCTGCCCAGGGATCACCGCACCCATCTGTTCAACCTCGGCAACTGCCTGTGGCATTCCGACTCATCGTTCCGACCGATCCCGGCAAAATTTTCGCTGCTGTCGGCGCGAATCGTGAACCCCAAGGGCGGCAACACCGAATTCGCCGACATGCGCGCGGCCTATGACGCGCTCGACGACGAGACCAAGGCCGAGATCGAGGATTTGATCTGCGAGCACTCGCTGATGTATTCGCGGGGATCGCTCGGCTTCCTCGATTACAGCGAGGAAGAAAAGGCGATGTTCAAGCCGGTGCTGCAGCGCCTGGTGCGCACCCACCCCGTCCACGGCCGCAAGTCGCTGTATCTGTCGTCGCATGCCGGCGCCATCCGCGGCATGAGCGTGCCGGAAGCGCGGCTACTGTTGCGCGATCTCACCGAGCACGCCACGAAAGCTGAATTCGTCCACGTCCACAAATGGAGGCTTCATGACCTCGTGATGTGGGACAACCGCCAGACCATGCACCGGGTCCGCCGCTACGACCAGTCGCAACCGCGCGACATGCGCCGCGCAACGGTCGCCGGCACGCAGCCCACGGTCGCGCAACAGGCGGCGGAATAAGGGCTGAGCGCCCCTCAACGCGTGCTTCGTCATACGCGGGGCTTGACCCGCGCATCCATCAATCTTCGTGAAATGCTCTTCGCTAGAGCATAATGGCTTGGAGTTGAATCGCCTCGTCGCAGCGCGAAGCATTAACGGTCTCGTGTCCCGGACGCGGGCGGCGCTGCACCGCTGAGCCGGGACCAAAAATTGCGAAAACAACCCCATGCAAAGTAAAGAAGGCGCCGGCCCAGCAGCGCACCGCTACCGCGCCGCGTCCGGGGCACCAGAAAAAGCGGCCCATCTCGCAGCCACCAACCTAGCACTACTTTGACAGATTACTCACGCTGCAGCTCGCTGCAAATCGATTTTCGGCAATGCGGGCATCGCTGCGGCGGTGGTCGAGCGAAGAGCTCGAGGATGGCGTGGCGCACGGCGGGCAAGGTTGGCTGAGGCGGGGGCCCGTTGTTTCTTTTTTTTCCGCCTTGTTGCTGCGAGGCGACGATGCTGCAGGAAGGCGTACGCGATCATCGTCATGAGCGCATGGCGGTGAAGGCCCTGCCAGGACCGGCCCTCGAAGTGATCGAGACCGAGTTCTTCTTTCAACTGCTGGTGAGCTTGCTCGCAAATCCATCGCGCCTTGATGGTCGCCGCCAGGCTGCGCAGGTCGGTCGTCGCCGGCAGGCTGGAGAGATAGTATTTCTTTTCTCCCGACATCCTGTGTTCGCCGATCAGCCACGCCTCGTCCCCGGGGAGATGTTGCTGACCCTTGTCCCTGATCCGCTGCGGTGGTCCGTCGGCGACCCGTACGCGGACTGCAGCAAAACGAGCCTTGAGCTTTCCTTTCGTGCCGGTGCGCCAACTGATGGTGTGCCATTTGGCTTTGGCCAGCATGGCTTCGGCCGGTATCGATAGAATGTCTGGAACGTGCCGCTGACGCGGACGACCTCGTTTGGCAACCGGCCAGATCATCTGCACATCGGCGGGGTATGCCTTGAGGTGCCGCGGGATACCGACGGCCCAGGCAAGTTTGCGAGCCGTAAGCCCCTGGCGAAACGGAGCGCTCAGCCCATAGCCGGCATCCGCCAGAACGCAGCCAAAGCGCACACCAGCCGCGATGACGCGGTCGATCTCCGCCAGGGCCATCTCCGGCTTCGTCCGTGCTGTTCGATATTCGGCCGGAACGCCCGCTCGCTTTAACCGCGCGCGATCGCTCGTCCAACTCTCGGGAAGAAACAGCCGCAGCGCCAGCATGACCGGGACTTCGCCTCGCGCCAGCGTCAGCGATACCAAGGTCTGGCAGTTGGCAGTCTTGCCCAGCGCCGAAGCGTATTGCGCAGCGACCCCCACCGAATGCGTACCCTTCTTGGGTATCGCAGTGTCGTCGATCACCAGAACGGCATCGCCGCCGCCGACCAGCCGATCCGCTTGAACCAGCAGTTCTGTCTCTACGGGCGTCGCATCCCAGACCCCGGCTGCAATGAAGTGGTGCAATTGATCATAGTCGCCAAGCGCAAGCCGCTCCGCCATCGGCTGAATGCTCTTGCGATCGCCAGGGCCGATCAGCCCCGAGACATAGAGCGGACACATCTGCCGCCGCGCTTTATGTCCCAGCCGGTCCAGAAACGGCTTCAGCCAGCGTCCAAGCTCGTCTCTCCAATCCGATGTCCTGCCAACCATGATCGGCCCCTCCAAAAGCCGACCACCTATGAATCACTGAAAAACTGATTTGGGAATCCCGTCGTAATTCAAATCTGCCAAAGTAGTGCTAGTGTTCCGTCCCGGAAATTCGCTGACAAAGTCGCGCGAGTTTCTGGAGAATGGAGTCAGCAGTAGCGGTCCAGACGAAGGGCTTTGAATTTGCATTGTGAGTGCGGATGAAGCGGTCGATTTTTTTGACGAGGTCGGCGGTGGACTCGAAGGAGCCACGACGGATGGCGCGTTGGGTGATGAGGGCGAAGAAGCGTTCGACCTGGTTGAGCCAGGAGGAATAAGTGGGCGTGAAGTGAATGTGCCAACGCGGACGGCGGGCGAGCCAAGCTTGGACCTTGGGATGCTTGTGGGTGGCGTAGTTGTCGACGACGAGATGGATGTCGAGCTGGGCCGGCACATTAGCCTCGATGTGGCGCAGAAAGGCGAGGAACTCCTGGTGACGATGGCGGGGTTTGCATTGGGCGATGACCGCGCCGTCGAGCACGTTGAGGGCGGCGAACAGGGTGGTGGTGCCGTGACGCTGGTAGTCGTGGGTGACGCCCTCGATGTAGCCGAACCCCATGGGAAGCAGGGGTTGGGTGCGTTCGAGGGCCTGGATCTGGCTCTTCTCATCGACGCAAAGCACCACAGCCTTGTCAGGTGGATTGAGATAAAGCCCGACCACGTCGCGCAGCTTCTCGACGAAGAACGGATCGGTCGAGAGCTTGAAGCTGCGGGTGCGGTGAGGTTGCAGACCGAAGAGCTGGAACAGGCGATGGACGGTGCTCTTGGCAATCCCGGTCTCTTTGGCGATGGCACGCACGCTCCAGTGTGTTGCGGCCTTGGGCTTGCGCGCGAGTGTCTTGGTGATCAACTCGGCCACCGCCTCGTCCTCGACTGTACGGGGCCTGCCGGTACGCATCTCGTCGTAGAGCCCCTCGATCCGATCGGTGATGAAGCGATTGCGCCATTTGCCGATCGTATGGGGGCCGACGCCAAGCCGCGTCGCCACAACAGCGTTGCTAGGCTCACGCTCGCAGGCCAGCACAATCTTCGCCCGCAACGTCAGTGCCGCGGGCAGCGAACGCGAGCGCGTGATCGCCGACAGATGCGCCCGCTCGTCGCTCGACATGGTCAACACCGCTTTTGGCCGTCCGGTTCGCATCGGGTATCTCCTTCAATCAGGATACCCGAAACTTATGCAATATTTATGCTACGAACTTACGGGACGGAACACTAGTGTGGTGGTTCAGAAGTTCTCTTCGTTGTCGCGTGCTGGTCCTTCAAAGAGAACTTCTGAACTCAAAACCACACCAAAATCATAGATTGCTAGTGTCCCGAATCCGAAGTTCGCCAAGGAGGATGCCGCAAAATGCCATGGTTCTGCGCAAACGTCATCTGGCAACCGAGCCTCAGCTCGGTCAATAATTGCACCCAAACCTAAGGAGCTCGTCATGGCCACTACTCAGGCGCGCGGCGAAATGGGCCGACTTAATGCGATCCGCCTGTTAGCCTTCAGCATGCTGTTGATCTTTCCTGGGCCTTCGCGGGCGCAGGAGAGCATACCGATTGCCCAACAGATCGCCAAAGCCTACGGCTTTGATTCGTTTGGGCAAATCGAGACAATCCGCTACACCTGGAATGCGGAACTTGGTGACCTCAAGCTTTCTCACAAGTGGGAATGGAGCCCGAAAACCGACACCGTCTCTTACGAGGGGAAAGATAAGGAAGGCAAAGAGGTCAAGGCGACCTATCGGCGCTCGGAGCTCGGCAGCCAAAGCGATGCCATCAAGAACGTAATCGATCCGGCATTCGTCAACGATCAGTATTGGTTCATCCTCCCGTTCCACTTTGTATGGGACGGCCCGACTGCGATCGATGAGGGCATGCAGAAACTGCCCACGGGTGATGCTTCCGCTCAACGGGTCGTGATGAAATACCCTTCGGAAGGTGGCTACCAGCCCGGCGACACCTGGGACCTCTACGTTGGCGCCGACAAGCGAATCGAGGCGATCGTCTACCACCGCGGCGCTCCCAACCCGCCGCCCAAACTCGTGATCGCGACGTATACGGACTACAAGAAGGCTGGCCCACTCCTTGTCTCGACAGATCACCGCGGAACGTTGGACGGAAAGCCCCTGCGGCTTACCATCACGGATGTGTCGGTTAAACTGACTGGATCGGACAGCTGGATCAACGCGCAGTGAACCTCGGAAAGTTTCGCTCGAACGATTGATTGTGAAGGCTGAGGCTCACCGCCGATCGCCCGCACGGCGGTGAGCCTTGTCAGCTCATCGATACGCAGGGTAACGATTTCATCAACCGATACGTAGAGTAACCATTCAAGCCTTTGGAGCACGCGCCATGCCCAAGATCTTCACCGATGTCTGGCAGTTCCTGACCGGGACCACGGGCGATTATCTCCATCAGGGAAACTGGCGCTTTCTGATCCTGGCGCTGTTCTGGATCCTGCTGCTCGCCAGCATTGCAATAGCCTTCAGGAATTGGCAGGAGGACTCAGAGCAACGCACCGGCCGGCATTTTGGAATCTGGCTGGTCCGGGTCCTGATCGGCTGCATGTGGTTCCAGGGCATGTTGTGGAAATTGCCGCTACCGGTGTCCGACGGCCTGCAATACTGGACCGAACAGGAATCGACCAACGCAGCTTTTGAGTTTCACCGCACCTTCTTGAAGGATGTCGTGCTGCCGAACATGAGGCTCTTTGGGCCGATCGTCTTTCTTGCCGAGCTGGTGTTCGCTGGGTCGATGATCCTCGGGCTTGCGGTGCGGTTGGTGGGCGTGCTGGCCGTCGCTTATGCGCTGCAACTCTGGCTCGGCCTTTACGGCAATTCGTCCGAGTGGCCGTGGACGTACATGTTCCTGGCCATGCTGATGTTCCTGTTTGCGCTCGAGGGCGCCGGCCGCAGTCTCGGCTTTGATGCCTGGTTGCGCCGCAACGTCCCCGCCGTGCGCGACGGGAAGGGCCTTATCGGCTGGTTCTTCAACATCGCGGGTTAGTCGCCGTCGTTTTGTGTGAGAGACGAGCACATGATGGCACTGGCCCGCGCAGTGACGCTTCTCGTGGCGCTGGGCGCAACTTGCGCATACGCCGCCAACATTGGTTATCTGGCTCCGCCGGGAGTCCCTGCAAAGGGGTTTCCCACACCTCGGCGCCCAGTTGCGCAGATCGTCAGCCCAAGCCGCTCCGGCGAGCAGCACCGCGACTCCCTGAATGAGGCAGGTGAGATCGCCCGTCTTCTTGAACTGAGGCCAGGCATGACGATCGGAGACATTGGTGCCGGCAGCGGCTACCACACGGTCCGGCTCTCGCGTCTCGTCGGCCCCAACGGCTCCGTCATCGCGCAGGACGTCACGCGGCAATACCTCGTCGAGCTCGCCAGGCGAACGGGGCTACTGGGGCTGACAAACGTCACATTCGCGCTGGGCGAACCGCACGACCCGCGCCTGCCCGCTTCGTCGCTGGATGTCGCCATCCTCGTGCACATGTATCACGAGATAGCCCAACCCTATGCCTTCCTCTACAATCTCGCGCCCGCAATGAAGCGGGGCGCGCGGATCGGAATTGTCGACCTCGAGCGGCCGACGGCGGAGCATGGCACGCCAATTGAGCTCTTGCGTTGCGAACTGACCGCCGTTGGCTATCGCGAGATCGCCACATCTCAGCTCGCAGGCGACGGCGGATACCTGGCGGTGTTCTCTCCACCGGAGAATACGGGTCGAAAATCTCCGCGGGATATCGTCGCTTGTGGGGATGGTGCCGGCACTCGCTGATCAGCGCTCCTGGCAACTATTGTAGGCGAGGGTTCTGCTGTCGCAGCTCAAGCGCGAGGCGAACGAATGTCGCCGAAATCGACCAGGCCGCCTTGACGCCGGCGACGAGATTGCCGGAGACCTTCGATACCCCGCCGATCCGGCGCCGCTGGCCGACCGCGATCTCAAGTGCCGGCAAACGGGCGGCCGCGACCCGCATCAGCATTTCCAGGTTCCAGCCGTATGTCTCCTCCTTCATGCCAAGGCGTCTGAGTTCATCCCGCCGGATCGCGCGAAACGGCGACAGGTCGGTGAAGCTTGCGCCATAGACGAGGCGCAGGAGGAGCCTGCCGACATGAGCCGCGACGACCTGCTGTGGCGCCAGGCTGCCGGGCTCGCGCGAACCGCGAACACGCGAGCCGAGAACGAAGCTGGCTTGCCCAGCGACGATCGGCGACACCAGATCAGAGATGAATTCCGCAACATCGCTGCCGTCGCCGTCGAGGAAGACCAGAATGTCGGCATCATCGCGCACGGCGGCGATGCCTGCCTGGATGGCGCGACCGTAGCCGCGTCGCGGCTCGACAATCACGCGAGCCCCGGCGGCCTCTGCCCGCTCGGCCGTACGGTCGCGCGAGGCCCCGTCGACGACGACGACTTCGCTCACCTTCTGCGCCAGCACCGCGGTGACGACCTGGCCGATCGCGGTTTCCTCGTCGAGGCACGGAATGATCGCGGAGACGACGGTCACCTCGTTCATAGGCTCCAGCGCAGGCCGCAATTAGCGCAGCTCTTAGGCGGCTTGTTGGAAAGCAGCGCCGCACGAAAGTCCCGATAAGCGGGCCCGTTCCAGATGTCCCGCAACGACTGCCGCCCGGCATGGCCAAGCGTATAGTTGTCGTAATCATGCTGCGAAAACGGCGCGATACAGCACGGCAGGGCGCGGCCATTGGCCGTGAAATACATCAACGACCACGGCCGCCGACAGAGCGACCACGGCGAACCGTCACCGCTGCCCTTCAGACTTGACCCCGGCTCGGTCGCTGCGCCCGACGCACCGAAGTTCACGCCAAGGGACCGCGCCAGATCCTCGGCCTGTTTCAGATAGGCCGCTTCGCCCTCGGTCAGGCGTTCGAACAGGGCCTGGTCCGGCCGTGCCTTGCCAACGGCCGATTCGTCGAAGAACACGAGCCGTTGCAGATAGACCTCCTTGACACCGATATCGGCTGCAACCTTCACAAATGCCGGGAGTTGCTCAACAGTCTCTCTCAGGCCAGTGAGCCAAACAGAAACCTGCGGCCTCGTGTGTCCCTCTCGCTCCTGCAGCTCGCGAAACGCGCGCACGTTGCGGATGATGCGGCCGAAATAATCCCTGCCGCGGATCGCCTTGAAGCTCTCGCGGTTTGACGCGTCGAGCGACACACGCAGCTCATCAAGCCCAGCGTCTATCAGCGCACGGCCGTGGCGCTCACCGAGGACCGTTCCATTGGTGTTGAACAGGACGTAAACGTCGCGGTCCTTCAGGTATCTGACCATCCGGGGCAGGTTCGCGACCAGCATCGGCTCTCCGACGCCGTGCAGAACCGCCCGCGCGAGATCGGGAACCTGGTCGACAATCGACGCAAACAGATCCCAACTCATGTCCGCCGGCGGCTCGAGCTCCTCGTAGGTGCGAGGACAGGTGGTGCACAAGAGGTTGCAGCGGTTGGTCACTTCGAGATAAAGGCAGACCGGCGGACGCTGGGCGACCTCGGTGCGCTCGCCCGTGACCGACTCGTGATAGCGGCGCGGATCGATGGGCGCGTGAGTGCCTGGCACTTTGCCGGAAAGGCTCATTGCGATGACCCTGTGTCTGCTCTCCGCTGCATGCGAGTCCTCCAAGCCGCCAAGGCCCAAGTCAAGAAAAGACCTCCGAACAAAATTGATTTGGTCACCATTCTTGGAATGTAGAAATCCCAATCGAGCTGTTCGGACAGCAAGAGCGCTCCGATCGAAACGAACCAATTTGACGGGGTGCCGCACAGGGCGGCAAACGGCGCGATGACGAGAAAATACCAGGGATAGTTGGGCGACAACAACAACAGAGCGACGAGTAATAGACTGTTGACGTCGGCAAGACGGGAGGTGATGGCGCGATCAGGATTGCGGGCCACGGAAAACCCCTTGGCCATGAGGACCAGCGCGGCCACCGCGATGTAGGCGACAACATCACCCTGATGCGCGCCAAATACAAGCCGCCAGAGCGACAACAGCCAGAGATCGTTGCCGGCACTGATCCCCTCTTCCGTCAGATAGCCTTTGGTCAGGAATCCGAGAACCCCCCAGCCGACCGATAGATAGGGAAGATAACAAAGTGCTGCGACAGCGATCACGACGAGCGGCATTTTGAAGTCCCACGGGCGCCAAATCGCAGCCAGCACCGGCGCAGCGATTGGCTTGACCAGCGCCGAGAACGCGATCACGACGGCTCCGCGAAGAGCATGGCCGGTCAAGGCCATCCACAGGCCCAGCAGCATCAGCGCAACCATCAGCGCGTCGACATGGCCGGTGTTAGCAATCTCCCACAAGGGAAGCGGGTGCCAGAGATAGGCGATCACGCGCGTCACCGGGCGGTTCATGCGCCGCAGCAGGAGCATGATCAGTGTGACGGTGACGGACTCGCACCCCAGCAATGCGAGACGCATCACAGTCACGCTTTCCCCGATCCGGGTGACAATGAGGAAGAAAAATTGCGCCACGGGAGGATAGATGGTGACGGCAGTATCGGCTCGGTTGATGTTGGGAAAGATCGTCGCGTCGCGCAGAAACGCCAGCGCCTCATGGGCCGGGACATAGCGGTAGGGATTGATGCCGGCGGCCTGAACCCTGCCATCCCAGACATAGCGATAGATGTCACTGGACAGAAGCGGATCGAATAGCAGCACATAGGCTCTCAGAAGGATCCCAAGTCCAAAGATGAGCCATAGCGCGCGTTCGGGTGGAGCGCGCTCGGCCAGCTGGGTCGCTATGATCGTGAGCAAACCTGCGAGGATGGTCAGAGCAATGAAGGCATTGTCACCTCCAGCCTCGAAGGCAAAGGGAGTGACCAGGGTCAGAGCGGCCAGGACAGCACCAATACCGGCCAACCGATGAAGCGGAGGCACGCTGTTGGCAGAGCGCGCCAGTCGACCGAATTGACCTGCGATAGCCCTGAGCATTGGCTTCATGGGTTCATCTGCGGCGCGGCCTTGAGAAAAGCCCGGGTCGCCGGGGCAAGGCCACCGCCACGAAAGCGCGACGAATTGCCGGCCAGTTCGTCCTCAAGCCAACCTAGCGTTTCAATGTCGTCGATATCGTACCATTCCGGCAGCAGCGCCATCGTGAGCCCGATTTCGGCCGCGCGCTCGCATGTGCTGCGAGCCACGGTTTGCGTTCCCCATGCGATCTCTGCGAACAGATGCCGATGCGGGCGTTTCAAGCCGATCAGATAGTAGCCGCCGTCGCTGGCTGGTCCGAGCACCATCCGGTCGCCTGCTTCGCGAAGGTATTCAATGGCCTGCACCAGGAAACGGGCAGGAAGGGTTGGGCTGTCGCCATTGACGAGCAAGACGCAGTCATGTCCGTCGATCAGGAGATCACGCGTGGCACCGAACAGCACATTGCCAAGATCGTCGCCAACCTGCAGCAGAAGCCCGAATGTTGCCGGAAGCAGCTCCCGCATGATGTGTTCGACACCCGCGGGCGCATAGACGCCGTACCCGCGCCTGCCCAGCGTCTCCGGGACCGCCTCGATGGCTGCGGCGACGTCACGCAGAAAGCAGGCCGATAGCTCCGAGGCGGCAACCGCCCCAATGGCCGTCGCAAGCCGCGTCTTTGCGCGGCCAGGCTGCGGCGCCTTGCAAATGATCCCGATCGCCGCAGCGCTCACGGCAGCAGCCGGGAGCGTTGGCGATCGGCGGCGATCGCGATCAATTGCAGCGCGTCATGGCTGCCGTCCGCTTCGCGCGGGCTGTTGCCGCCATCAGGCTCCGGCAATCGTCTCCGCAGGCCGCAGCCGGAAGATGCGAAATGTGCCGCCGAGGTTATGACTGAGCGCTTCACAAATGTAACAGGATGGTTTTGAATGGCATATTGATCACGGATATTGATAACAAGCCCTGACATAAATCAGCACGGAGAACTCATGCCGACGAACAGCAAGCATGCGGAAACGATTGTCCTGCACGCCGGGTATCGTTGCGATCCGACGACGACGTCGGTTGCGGTTCCGATATACCAGACTACATCCTACCAGTTCAATTCGACCGAGCACGCCGGCGACCTGTTCGCGTTGAAGCAACTTGGCAATATCTACACTCGCATCATGAATCCGACCCAGGCCGTTCTGGAAGAGCGCGTGTCCGCGCTTGAAGGCGGCGTTGCTGCGCTTGCGGTCGCCTCGGGGCAATCCGCCTCGCTGCTCGCCGTGCAAAATATCTGCCATGCCGGCGACAATTTTGTGTGCGCGACCGATATTTACGGCGGCACGTGGAATCTGTTCCAGAATACTATGAGCACGATGGGCATCGAATGCCGCTTCGTTGATCCCGCCGATCCGGAAAACTTCGCCAGGGCGAGTGATGCACGCACCCGCTGCTGGTACGGCGAGAGCTTGCCAAACCCGAAGCTCGTGGTGTTCCCGATCGCTGAGGTTGCCAAGCTCGGCCGCGCGATGGGCATCCCGCTCATCATGGATAACACCGCTTGCCCGGTCTTGTGCAAGCCGCTTGAGCATGGCGCGGCCATCGTCATGCACTCGACCACGAAATATATCGGCGGTCACGGCACGTCGATCGGTGGCATTATTGTCGACGGCGGCAATTTCGACTGGGAGAAGCACGCCGACCGCTTTCCGATGTTGAACACGCCCGACCCGAGTTATCACGGCGCCGTGTGGACGCAGGCGGTGAAGCCACTCGGGCCGATTGCCTATATCATCAAGGCGCGCGTGACGCTGCTGCGCGACATCGGCGCAGCCATGTCACCGTTCAATGCCTTTATGTTCATTCAGGGTCTCGAGACGGTGGCGCTGCGAATGCGCCAGCATTGTAGCAACGCCGTAGCAGTGGCGCGTCACCTTGCCGAGCATCCCAAAGTATCGAAGGTGATTTTCCCTGGCCTGATGACCGGCGAGCAGAAACGCCGTGCCGACGCTTATCTCAAAGGCGGCTACGGCGCTCTGGTCGGTATCGAGCTCAGCGGCGGCAAGGAGGCTGGCCGCAAGTTCATCGACAGCCTGAAGCTGCTTTATCACGTCGCCAATATCGGCGACGTCCGCTCGCTCGCCATCCACCCCGCAACGACCACTCACTCGCAATTGTCGCCAGAAGAGCAGATGCAGACCGGTGTCAGCGACGGGTATGTCCGGCTTTCGATCGGCATCGAGCATCCTGACGATATTATCGCCGACATCGATCAGGCGCTCGGTGCCGCGTAGTTGCTTTGTCTCATTCCGGAGCGCGCGGCAGTTGCGGGAGAACGGACCTTGATTGAACCAAACTGAATGGTCTCCGGGCCTCCCATTTCGCGAAAATTGGGAGCCTGGAGACTACCCCCGGGGACTCGCAAAAGCCTGCCGCTGGCGGGCATTCCTGCTATCACCGGCGGGGAGTTCTCCAACCATCGGATTGGCTTGGCTGGCGGCGCAGTGCTGATCGCGCCCGTCTCTACGTGAATTCCCTGCTAACAGGGAATTTTACAGGGAAAAACGCGATTTCGGGGTTCCTTGGACCGATTTCATGGCAAGAAGCGGCTGTGCCGCATCAGTTTTTCGCGCAATTCCCTACGCAAATTAACAGGGAAACTATTTCGAAGAAGAGGGAATTTCTTGGCAGGAACAGGGAATGTGATCGACCAAATGGTAAGCGTCCATTTCTTGCACGCTTGTTTCCTCGCGGTTCGGACGCGATCTGTTCTCGCCGATAAATTTTCAGGTGGAGGACGAGATGGCGTCAGCTCGGGAGCGTTACAGCGAGGCGTTTTGGCGGGCGCATCATGAGGCTTGGCAGCAGAGTGCGTTGAATCAGCGGGAGTATTGCGAGGCACACGGGATTCCGCTGAAGGCTTTCGGCAACTGGCGAGCGAAGTTCAAAGCCGAGCCGCAGCCACCGGTCCGCAAACTGCTCTACCGGCGCCGGGGCTTAAGTCATACCCTTAGTCATAGCGTTAGTCATAGCCTTAGTCATATGACTTACGGCGGCGCGGTGCCGATCGTGCCGCCGGCGCGCGAGGGGCATCGGCGGAAGTTCAGTGAAGCGGACAAACGCCGGATCGTTGAGGAGGCGATGCAGCCAGGCGCCAGCCTGTCGGAGGTGGCGCGTCGCTATGGGATAGCGGCGCGTGTCCTGTTCCGTTGGAAGCAGGACCTAACTCAGGTGGCACCGCTGTTCGTGGCGGTAGAGATTGTGGATGCGACCCCGCCCACCGAGGAGCACACGCCATGACGCTGCTTCCTCCAGGCGTGAAGGTTCACCTCGCCTTCGGCTTCATCGATATGCGCAAGGGCATCGATGGGCTCGCCATGCTGGTCCAGGGTGTGCTGCGGCAAGACCCCTTCTCGGGGCACCTGTTCGTGTTCCGGGGTCGGAAGGCCAATCTCATCAAGATCGTCTATTGGGATGGCACCGGACTTTGCCTCTTCACCAAGCGGCTCGAGCATGGCGGCTTCTTGTGGCCCTTGAATGTTGAGCCGGGCGGGACGTTGATGTTGACCGCGTCGACTGGCGTGCGCCGGAGCGGCAATGGCGACCAGCGGTGGCGGGATGATCGCTGCGACCGATTGACTCAAGCCCCAATCGCTACCGCTATGGCAGCACCGGCATCCGGTTTGTTCTGATGGTCGGCCGACACAAGCTCGATCGGTTTGCCGAGCACTTTCCCGCCGAAATCCTCAATCGCCATCTGGGCAACGACGACCGACGTCGGCCCGCCGAAGTCCGCATAAAGCCCGGATTGGTCGTTGAGGATCCCGATCTTGACGGCGTCCGGATCGGCCGCTTGGACTGGGCCGGTCATAGCGCTAAATGCAAGGCTCGCGACAAGAAGCCCGAGCAAGCTTGAGGTTGAAAATCCTACCAGCTTGCGAAGGTCGGCGGGATGCGTGGTGTTCCTCCTTTTAATCTAATATCGGAAGCAGGTGAGACGCCGACTGCCGTGTCAGCGATTTACCGGCGCTTTAACGCCGGGCTTTCTCGACGAACGCAACCATGCCTTCATTTCTGTCAGATGCGATTGGCGGGGTTCCGGCCTCCTTCGTTGCATCGAAATGATGTGTTGACGCGGAAAGCCGGTGATTGATCAACATCACCGCTATCATTCCCAGCAGGCCGGCCAGCCCGATCGCCATGAAGTTCTGCTCCAGCGGCAGCTTCAACGAGACCAGCCACCCGATCAGGATCGGAGCCAGGATCGCACCGCTCCGGCCGACACCTGAGGCAAAGCCCACCCCCGTCGACCGGATGGCGGTCGGATAGAACTCGCCGGCATAAGCATACGCTACAAGCTGCGTCCCAAGCGTCGAGGCGCCGACGACGAAGACCACCGCGAACAGCAGTTCGGTCGACTTGGTATAGCCCGTCAGCGTCAACGAGAGCGCGCCGATCGCATAAAAGGCGACAAGGACGTATTTGATGTTGAACTTGTCGCCGAGCCAACCGCCGAGCACGGCGCCGATCATCGCGCCGGCGTTGAACACGAGAGTGAAGTTCAGCGCCGACCCGAGGCTGTACCCCGCCAGCGCCATCAGCTTGGTCAACCAGGAGCTCAGCGCGTACACCATGAATAGCCCGAAGAAGAAGGCGATCCAGATCATCACCGTGCTAAAGCCGCGGCCCTCATGAAACAGGTGCTGAATCGGCGCGTCGTCGGCCTTGTCCTCGGCCGGCACCAGGAATTGTTCGTCTGCCTGTAGCGGATAGTTCGGTACGAGCTTCCTGACGATCTGACGCAATTCGGAGTAGCGCTCTTTCTTAAGGAGGAACGGCATCGAGTTCGGCATCGTTTTCAGGATGAACGGTATCAGCACGACCGGCAGGATCGCGGTGAAGAACACCGACGGCCAGCCGTAGGTCTCGATCAGCTGTTTGCCGGTCAAGGCGACCAGGACGCCGCCGATCGAGTAACCGGCAAACACCACGGTCACCAAGCGGGCGCGGATCTTGACCGGCGAGAACTCGGACATCTGCGCGGTCACGATCGGCAGGACGCCGCCGATGCCCAGGCCCGCGATAAAGCGGGTGATGCTGAAGCTTATCGGATCATGGGTCAATCCGGCGCCTGCCGTGAAGACGCTGAACAACGCGATGCAGATCGCGATCATCAGCGGGCGGCCAATCCTGTCGGCCAGCGTGCCGAGCCCGATCGCGCCGAACATCATCCCGAACAGAGCCGAACTCGCCATGAAGCCCGCCTGCGTCGCATCGACGCCCATATCCTTCATAATCGACGGCAAGGCGGCGCCGACGACGGCAAGGTCGTAGCCGTCCAGAATGAGGATCAGCACACCCCAGAAAAGAACGATTCCATGGAAGCGGTTAAACCTGGATTCGTCGGTCAGCTTGTGAATGTCGATACTATGCATAATGTATCCCGCCCGATTTTTCTGACAGCGGAGTCGGTGGTGGCTCCCGCTTGCCGCGCTGGTGATTTACCCGTGCTTGAACGCCGGGTTTCTTTTTTCGACGAATGCCGCCATGCCTTCTCGCTGGTCTGCAGTTCCAAACATCGAATGGAACAAGCGGCGCTCGAATCGCACGCCTTCCGCCAGGCTTGATTCGTAAGAGCGATTGATCGCTTCCTTCGCCATCATGACGGCCGGTAACGAGAAGGCCGCGATAGCCTCGGCCGTCTTTAACGCCTCGTTTACGAGTTCAGCCGCGGGTACGATCCGCGAAACAAGGCCCGATTGGTTGGCCTCCTGCGCGTCCATCATGCGCCCGGTCAGGCACATTTCCATGGCCTTGGACTTGCCGACGAACCGCGTGAGACGCTGACTGCCGCCAATGCCGGGTATCACCCCGAGTTTGATCTCCGGCTGACCGAATTTCGCGGTATCAGCAGCGAGGATAAAGTCGCACATCATGGCGAGTTCACAGCCGCCTCCTAACGCAAAGCCGGCGACGGCGGCGATGATTGGCTTCCGCACAGCAGTAAAGCGTTCCCACTGGCCGAACCAATCGGCCCTATACATCTCGCCATAGGTCCGATCCTGCATTTCCTTGATGTCGGCGCCCGCCGCGAACGCCTTGGCAGATCCGGTGATCACGACGCAGCCGATTTCTGGTGCAGCGTCCGCGGCAACGACCGCGTCGATCAGTTCGGCGGCGAGCTGGGTGTTCAGCGCATTTAGCGCCTGCGGCCGGTTGAGCGTGACCAGCAGAACCCGCCCGCGTGTCTCGACGACAATCGTCTCGTAGGCCATGTCAGTTGCTCCGCTCGGCTTGGTGACCGCGCAGGAAGTGGATGATGCCGGAGAAATCATCCCCCCCATGCCCGAGTTTGTCGAAACGCCCGTAGAGCTGCGCAGCTTCGGCGCCAAGCGGCGTCGATGCGCCACTGGCCAGCGCGGCTTCTTGAGCGAGCTTGAGATCCTTCAGCATCAGCGCGGCAGCGAAGCCGGGCTTGTAATTGTTATTCGCAGGTGAGGCCGGCACCGGACCGGGTACCGGGCAGTAGGTCGTGAGCGACCAACATTGACCCGAGGAAGTCGAGGCGACATCAAACAACGCTTGATGCGAGAGGCCGAGTTTCTCAGCCAACACGAAGGCTTCGCACACTGCGGCCATCGATATGCCGAGAATCATGTTGTTGCATATCTTCGCGGCCTGACCGGCGCCGGCTTCACCGCAATGGATGATCCGTTTCCCCATCTTCTGAAGTATCGGCGCACCCTTGGCGAACGCTTCCGGGGAGCCGCCTACCATGAAGGTGAGTGAGCCAGCGGCAGCGCCGCCCGTGCCGCCCGAGACCGGCGCATCAAGCGTCAGGCATCCCCGCGCGGCCATGACCGCATGGGCTCTGCGAGAGTTGTCAACGTCAATCGTTGAGGAATCAATCAAGAGCACGTCGGGCTTCACGGCGGTTGCGAAATCCGTCCAGGCAGCGACCACATGCCGCCCGGCCGGAAGCATCGTGACAACCGTATCGGCGTCTGCCACGGCGGCGACCGCGCTGGAAGCGATCGTTACGCCTTGCGACTGCGCGGCCTCGCACGCAGCCGGCGCGAGGTCGAAGCCCGCCACCCGGTAGCCAGCCTTAACGAGATTGGTCGCCATGGGGCCGCCCATATTGCCGAGCCCGATGAATGCGATCTTGTCGGCCATATCTCCCCTCCCAAGTCCGGCACCGATCCGCGAGACTCCGACGGATCGGGATAGCGATATTGTTGCCGTCTACCTGATCAAGTCGCTCGCGATCAGTTCATCGTCGGGATAACAAACTCCGCGCCATCCTTGACGCCAGAGGGCCAGCGCGACGTGACCGTCTTGGTCTTGGTATAGAAGCGTACCGAGTCCGATCCGTACTGATTGAGATCGCCGAAGCCCGAACGCTTCCAGCCGCCGAAGGAATAGTACGCGACCGGCACCGGTATCGGCACGTTGATGCCGACCATGCCGACGTTGACCTTGGCGGCGAAGTCGCGCGCGGTGTCACCGTCGCGGGTGAAGATGGTAACGCCGTTGCCGTAGTCGTGGTCCGACGGCAGCGCCAGGGCTTCATTGTAATCGTGGGCGCGAACCACCGACAGCACGGGGCCGAAGATCTCTTCCTTGTAGATGCGCATGTTCTTTGTGACGTTGTCGAACAGGCAGCCTCCCATGTAGAAGCCCTTCTCATAGCCCTGCATCTTGAAGCCGCGGCCGTCGACAGCGAGCGTCGCGCCTTCCTTGATCCCGACCTCGACGTAATCCTTGACGCGCTCAAGCGCAGCCTTGGTCACCAGCGGACCGAAATCCGCGCTCAGATCGGTGGATGGACCGATCTTGAGGCTCTCGACGCGCGGAATGAGTTTTTCCATCATACGGTCGGCGGTCGTTTTGCCAACCGGCACGACCACCGAGATCGCCATGCAGCGTTCGCCGGCGGCGCCGTAGCCTGCGCCGACCAGCGCATCGACAGCCTGGTCCATATCGGCGTCCGGCATGACGATAGCGTGGTTCTTTGCGCCGCCAAAACATTGCGCGCGCTTGCCGGTCGCCGCCGCGCGCTCGTAGATATACTGCGCGATCGAAGAGGAACCGACGAATCCGACGGCACGGATGTCCGGATCGTCCAGGATCGCTTCCACCGCTTCTTTGTCGCCATTGACGCAGTTGAGAATGCCCGGCGGCAGACCCGCCTCGAGCATCAGTTCGGCCAGCTTCATCGGCACGCCGGGATCGCGCTCCGACGGCTTGAGGATGAAGGCATTGCCGCAGGCGATCGCGGGCGCAAACTTCCACATCGGGATCATCGCCGGGAAGTTGAACGGGGTGATGCCGGCGACGACGCCGAGTGGCTGCCGCATCGAATAGAGATCGATGCCGGGACCCGCACCTTCGGTGTATTCGCCCTTCATCAACTGGGGAATGCCGAGTGCGAACTCCACAACCTCGACGCCCCGCAGGATGTCGCCCTTGGCGTCGGGAATGGTCTTGCCATGCTCGCGGGCAAGCAATTCAGCCAGCGCATTATTGTCGCGCGTCACAAGTTCCAGGAACTTCATCAGCACGCGAACGCGGCGCTGCGGGTTAGTGTTGGCCCATTCCACCTGAGCGACCTTGGCATTTTCAACGGCCGCGCGCATTTCGGCTTTGGAGGCGAGCGCAACCTGGGCCTGAATTTCGCCCGTCATCGGCTCGAAAACGTCCGCGAAACGCCCCGACGTGCCCTTGACCTCGCGGCCACCGATAAAATGCCCGATCGTGCGCATAGACTGCTCCCTGACTATCTGCTTTTCGGATACCCGGTTTTGTGAATACATTGTGATGGCAAGTTTCCACTTTGGATGTGCACGGATTCGTATGGGGACAGCCGTTGGACTGGGATCTGCTGAAGTCCTTTTTGGCGGTGGCGAGGACCGGCAAGCTAACGGCCGGCGCAAAAAGCCTGCGTGTCGACCATTCCACCCTGAGCCGCCGCCTTACGGCGCTTGAGAAGTCCCTAGGCACCAAGCTTTTCGACCATCATGTTTCGGGATATTTACTCACGCCACATGGTGAGGAACTGCTGCGGCGCGCGGAGATCGTCGAAAGTACCGTTCTCGCGGTCGAGCGCCAGTTCGGGCAGAGCAACTCCCGGATCTCGGGAGCGGTGCGGATCGGAGCCCCCGACGGCTTCGGGACGGCTGTCCTTGCCCCGGCAATCGGCCGGCTGGCATCAGCTCATCCCGATCTCGAAATCGATCTCGTCGCGACGCCGCGCATCTTCAGCCTTTCGAAGAGAGAGGCTGACATCGCGTTCGTCCTGGCGTGCCCTCCACGCGGTCGGCTTCATGCACGCAAGCTCACGGATTATGAACTCGGCGTCTATGCCGCCAAAGCTAACCCGGCACTTTGGGAGGGCGTCAAGAGTCCGGAGGACTTCGCGTCGCGCTCGTTCATCAGCTACATCGAAGATCTGATCTTCACACCTGAACTCGATTATGTACCGGCGATTTCAACGGCCATTGTGCCGCGCATTCGAAGCTCTAACCTGATCGCACAATGGCAGGCCACAGCGGCAGGCGCCGGTCTTTGTGTTCTTCCCTGCTTTCTCGCGGATGGGGACGAGCGTTTAATTCGTGTGCTACCGGGAGATGTCGCGCTAACACGTACGTTCTGGATGGTCGTACACTCGGATATGCGCAATCTCCCTCGTATTCAGGTGACTTGCGATTTTATTTCCAAAGAGATCCGCCGCCAACGTGATCGCTTCCTGCCGTGCTCACCCCCGAACGTTAACGGTCGACTTTCAAGACAGTGAGGCTGAGGCGCCTTGCAACATAGACGCCAGAGGGGCAGGCGAGGCTTCAACGACGGCGCCAGCGCCTAGCAACCACCTCATTTCTGGCGAGGAAGTTGCTCGATCCGCAAAGCGTGAAGACAAGTGTTTGCTGAGACGTGAACGGCCGGAAATTTCACGGCGGAACAGTTCAGCACTATTATAACCACGGAGGCTCCGTGGGCGCTGCGGTCTCGCGAAATCGGCCAAGTGGACGGTCGGATGTAACCTTCTGGAAAAGCGGCCGACCTTTTCGAAAATGAGCGGCAGGCCGTTCCGAAGAGCGCCTTGCCTATTGCCGGGTAACCGAATTTTTCGTCCTGCTCCGCCGCCGACGACGGGGTCCGGCCTGAGGGACCTTCAATGGAATTACCGCACATTCGTCGTGCAATAATCCTCATACCGAAGCCCACAATTCCGTGCCTTCAATAGATATGTGAGGCAAGCGCCCGATCTGCGGGATGGCCATGGTCATCCCGTCAAGACGATGCTCGCGCTCGTCTTTCCCATGGCGTGAAAAGTGCTCGATCGAAAGGCTACCTACTATGCGCGCGGTACTTGAACAACTCACAACCCTGAAACGCTTCGCCGCCGTCTCCATTCCTACACTGAAGAAACGGCACCCGTCGTTAGTTACTATGAACGCAAAGGCTTGTTGCGAAGTGTAGACGGCATGCAGCCGATCGACGCCGTGACTGTCAAAGCTTTCCACGCAATCGGCTTGTGAACGCGAGCAGCATTCCGTGCGATAGAAGGCGACGAACACCCCCGCACGCACACCGGGTCGGAGGATACCAAGCCATTGTAAAATCTGTGCGATGGTTACAAGAACCCGCCGCCGATCCGAAGATGCGGGAGAACCAGAGGATTGGGGAGGAAAGAAATGCGCTATAGCGATATCTATAAGCATTCGATAGCTGATCCTGAAGGTTTTTGGGGCGAGGCTGCCGAGGCGATCGACTGGTCGCGGAAGTGGGACAAGGTTCTTGACCAATCCAGAAGCCCGTTCAATCAATGGTTCGCGGGGGCCGAACTTAACACCTGCTTCAACGCGCTCGACCGCCACGTAAACACCGGTCGGGCCGATCAGATTGCGCTGATTTATGATAGCCCGGTCACGGCGACGATCCAGAAATTCACCTATCGGGAATTACTGGAAAAGACTGCTCGTTTGGCCGGCGGGCTGCAATCACGCGGCGTTGGCCGCGGGGACCGGGTCATCATCTATATACCCGCAGTGCCGGAGGCGGTCATCGCCATGCTTGCCTGCGCCCGGCTCGGTGCGATCCATTCTGTCGTGTTTGGCGGCTTTGCCGCCAACGAACTGGCGACTCGCATCGATGACGCCAAGCCCAAGGCGATTCTTTCAGCTTCTTGCGGCATCGAAGGCAGCCGCAATGTCGCCTACAAACCATTGCTCGACGCGGCGATCGATCTCGCGGTCCACAAACCGGATTTCTGCGTCGTGCTGCAGCGTCCGCAGTTGCAGGTCGATCTGATCGCGGGTCGCGATGTCGAATGGCAGGATGCTATCGGCGACGCGGTAGGCTGTGTGCCCGTCAAAGCCACCGATCCCCTCTATATCCTCTATACGTCGGGAACGACCGGCGCGCCCAAGGGCGTAGTGCGCGACAATGGCGGTCACGCGGTCGTCCTGAAATGGTCGATGAACAATTTCTACGGAGTACAGCCCGGCGAGGTGATGTGGGCGGCGTCGGATATCGGCTGGCAAGTCGGCCATTCCTACATAACCTATGGCCCCCTGCTGCACGGCGCGACGACGCTTCTCTTTGAAGGCAAACCGGTCGGTACTCCCGACGCCGGCACGTTCTGGCGCGTCATTGAACAACACAAGGTCAGGGTTCTGTCCACCGCGCCGACCGCGATCCGCGCCATTCGCCGCGAGGATCCTGAGGGGCTTCTGGTCAAGAAATATGATTTGAGCGGACTGCGCGCCATGTTCTTAGCCGGCGAGCGCACGGACCCGGACACGCTGCGCTGGGCCGAGCAGCACCTCGGCGTACCGATTGTCGATCATTGGTGGCAGACCGAGTCCGGCTGGCCAATCGCCGGTAATCCGCTGGGCATCGAGCAACTGCCGGTGAAACCCGGATCGACCGCCGTACCGATGCCCGGCTGGAATGTGCAATGCCTTGATGACGAACACAACGAGGTGCCGCGGGGCACGACTGGTGATATCGCGATCAAGCTTCCCATGGCGCCCGGCGCATTGTCTACGCTCTGGAATGCCGACGATCGCTTTGTGCGCTCGTATATGACCGGTCATCCCGGTTACTATCACACCGGCGATGCCGGCTATATCGACGAGAGCGGATACATCTTCATCATGAGCCGCACCGACGACGTCATTAATGTCGCCGGACATCGCTTGTCCACCGGCGCGATGGAAGAGGTGCTGGCGTCACACCCGGATGTTGCCGAATGCGTAGTCATCGGTGCCGCCGACCAGTTGAAAGGGCAGGTGCCGCTGGGCTTCCTCGTTCTCAAACTCGGCGTTAGCCGTCCGGATTTGGAGATCACCACCGAGGCCGTGCAACTGATGCGCGACAGGATCGGTCCGGTTGCCTTCTTCAAGCAGGTCCTTATCGTCGACCGGTTGCCCAAAACACGCTCCGGAAAATTTCTCCGCGGCACGATCCAAAAGATCGCCGACGGCGCCACATGGAAGATGCCTGCGACAATCGAGGATCCGGACGTTCTCGGTGAAATCGCCCAGGCGCTCGAAACCATTGGCTACGGTGCTGCACGCAAAGATGGGCTGGCGGGTTAAGCTGGTCCGCCAACAACTCGTTACGCGTCGTGAGAGTGCGACCGATGCGCACTTTTCGGCAACTCGTCTGGAGGAAGAATCTTGGACCAAACGCATGATGTGTCATCGCTGTTTGCTCTCAATGCCGACCAGCAGGCCATTTCCGAAATGGCCCGCGACTTTGCAAAAAATGAGCTCGCACCGAAGGCGATCGAATGGGATCAGGCCAAGCATTTTCCGACAGACGTTCTTCAAAATGCGGCTGCCCTGGGTATGGGCGGCATCTATATCAGCGACGAGTTCGGCGGCAGCGGTCTGACACGCCTCGATGCTGCACTGATCTTTGAAGCACTGTCCACCGGATGCCCGTCCGTTGCAGCCTATATATCGATCCACAACATGGCGACCTGGATGATCGATCGCTTTGGCAACCATGCCCAAAGAGCGAAGTGGATTCCCGGTCTCTGCGCCATGGAATCGCTTGGCAGCTATTGCCTGACAGAGCCTTCCGCAGGTTCTGACGCTGCCGCGCTCAAGATGCGCGCTGTCGCCGACGGCGATTCCTACGTGCTGAACGGGACCAAGCAGTTTATTTCCGGAGCCGGAGCGGCCGATATTTATGTCGTTATGGCGCGGACCTCGGATGCTGGTGCGAACGGCATCTCCGCCTTCGTCATAGAGAAAGGCACGCCGGGACTGTCCTTTGGTGCCAATGAGAAGAAGATGGGCTGGAACGCGCAGCCGACGCGCCAGGTCATTTGCGAGGACGCGCGCTTTCCGAAGGCCAACTTGCTGGGTGACGAGGGGCAAGGCTTCAAGATCGCCATGGCCGGCCTCGATGGCGGTCGCCTTAACATCGGCGCCTGCTCGCTCGGTGGGGCACAGGCGGCGATCGATAAAGCAACCTCGTACATGCACGACCGTCAGGCCTTCGGCAGGAAACTCACCGATTTCCAGGCGCTGCAGTTCAAGCTCGCCGACATGGCGACGGAGCTCGAAGCGGCGCGCACCCTGCTGTGGCGTGCCGCCGCTGCACTTGAACGCAAGGACCGAGATGCGACCAAACTCTGCGCAATGGCGAAACGGTTTGCCACCGATACCGGCTTCAAGATCGCAAACGAAGCGCTCCAACTGCACGGCGGCTATGGCTACCTGGCCGAATACGGCATCGAGAAGATCGTCCGTGATCTGCGCGTTCACCAGATACTGGAAGGAACGAACGAGATCATGCGCGTGATTATTGCGCGCAAGCTGATCGAAGAAGCACGATGATTGTTTTTCAACATCTTGGGGCACAGTGCCCGGTAACTGGCAAAGGGATCCCATGGATGCGTTGAATCGAGAACTGTCAGTGGAAGCAGCGCCAGCCTGGAAGAAACCACTGAAACCTGATCGTCACGGGTTCGTGCGCTGCATGTCGACATCGGGGTTTCACCGGGTCGCCTATACGGATTGGGGGCCCCTCGACGCCGCCGAAACGGTCGTGTGCGTCCATGGGCTGACGCGTCAAGGGCGAGATTTCGATCTCCTGGCACGGTCGCTGGCTACGGCCGGCTTTCGCGTTGTTTGTCCGGATTTGGTCGGACGCGGCCTCAGCGGATGGATGCCGAACGTACTCGATTATGTCTTCCCGCAATACTGCGCCGACATGGCCACGCTGCTCGGCTCTCTCAGTTCGAGCAACGTCCATTGGATCGGCACCTCGCTCGGCGGTATTATCGGTATTGTTCTGGCCGGGCTGCCTGGCAGCCAGATTTCGAGGTTGGTGGTCAACGACATCGGTCCTGAAGTCCCCTTGTCCGCGGTTGCACGGGTGGACAGGCGAATAGCGAATGACCCATCATACTTCGCGTCGCTTGATGAGGCGGAACTCTACAACCGCAGGGCCTACGCCGCTTGCGGCAATCTTACCGATGAGCAATGGCGTCATTTCACCATCCATTCCCTGCGTGATGATATTGAGCGGGAAGGCTATGTTCCTCTTATCGACCCAAAAATCGCGATCGCCTACCAATGGCTGTGCTATTATCAGATGACCCTTTGGAGCTACTGGCGGGAAATCAAAACGCCTATCCTGGCTATCCGCGGCGAAGAATCGGATTTCGTTCCGCCAAGCCTGCTAAATAGAATGAGACGGTCAGCGCCGCAGTTGCAAACCTACGAGGTAGCACGCACTGGGCATATGCCCATGCTGATGGACGCCGACCAGATCCACGTCGTCGAGGCATTTCTCCAACAGAGTTGATTGGCCGCCGGCCAAACCGAAATAGGGAGCAAAATCACGTCGAACAAACCAGACAGCTTCGATCCGTTAGAATTCAGCCGCCTGTGGGCGGACATGTCCGTCAAAGCGCAAAAGGCGATGGCGAATCTCGGCGATAGCCGGATCAAGCACCATGAACTTCCAGGGCAGATTTCGCAGGACGTGTCCGCCGCCTTCGGGCGGATGTTTTCCGGTCTGCTTAGCGACCCGGGGGCGCTTGGCCGCGCGCAGCTCGATCTCTGGCAGAGTCACGTCGGCCTTTGGCAAAGCCTGCTCCGATCCAAGGGTGCCGACGCGCCATCAGGGAAGCCGCAATCGAGGGACCGGCGGTTTCGTAACGAGGAATGGGAAAAGAACCTCGCGCTAAAGGCGCTCATGCGTTCCTACCTGATTGGCGCCGACTGGATGCGATCCATTGTCGACCAAAGCAATCTCGCGCCAGCTGACCGCAAGAAGGTTTCCTTTTTTACCGAACAGGTCATCGACGCTGCTGCGCCAACCAATTTCGCATTCACAAATCCCGAAGTCATTAAGAAAACTTTTGAAACGGGCGGGATGAACCTCGTCCAGGGCTTTTCAAATTTTCTCGATGATCTGTCATCCGGCGCCGGTCACGTCCGCCGCGCCGACGACAAGGCCTTCGAACTCGGCGTCAACATAGCCGCCACAAAGGGTTCGGTGGTGCATCGCACCGACATGATGGAGCTCATCCAGTATGAGCCGACGACCGACAAGGTCAGAGACGTCCCGTTGCTTTTGGCTCCGCCGTGGGTCAACAAATATTACCTGTTCGATCTTCAGCAGAAATCGAGCTTCATCAAATGGGCCGTCGATGAAGGATTTACGGTCTTTGCTATTTCCTGGGTCAATCCGGACCCCTCGCATGCCAACAAAGACTATGAGGATTATTGGCTGGAAGGGCCGATGGCTGCTTTCGATGTCATCGCGAAAGCGACAGGTCAGGACAAGGTCAATCTGTTCGGCTACTGCCTCGGCGGGACGCTGACCGCAACTGGCCTGGCTTATCTCGCTGCGCGCGGCGACGAGCGCGCGAACACCGGCACCATGGTTGCGACCATGACTGATTATACTGATTTTGGCGACTTCGAGGTCTTCGTCAACAGCGATAGTGTCAAGGCGATGCGAGATGAGCTCAAGGACAAGGGTTATCTCGACGAAGCCGAATTGAGCCGTCTGTTCAGCCTGCTCCGTGCCAACGACCTGATTTGGTCGTCGGCCATCAGTTCCTATCTGCTCGCAGACAAGGCCGTCGCGTCCGACCTGCTTTACTGGTTTTCGGACGGCATCGGCATGCCGGCGAAAATGCTTCATACCTTCACGAGCGAGATCATCCTCGACAATGCGCTAGCCAAGCCCGGGGCACTCAAGATTGGCAAGACGCCGATCGACGTCACCGAAGTCAAGACACCCCTCTGCTTCGTTTCGTTAAAAGACGATCATGTCGCCAACTGGGAGTCGACCTACCGCGGTAGCATCCGGTTTACCGCGCCGAAACGCTTCATCCTTGGCGGTTCGGGCCACAATGCCGGCACCATCAATCCACCAGCGGCGCGAAAGCACGGCTATTGGACGAACGAGGCATTTCCGGCCGATCCGCAAAAATGGCTGGAAACCGCGCAGCGCCACGAAGGCTCCTGGTGGACGGAGTGGTCAGCTTGGCTGAAAGCAAAGAGCGGAGATGACGTTCCCGCCCGCATCGTCGCGGAGGGGCCGTTGCCGCTCCTCGAACCCGCACCGGGCTCTTACGCCCGAGTCAGACGATAGGCACCCGATCGCGGCCGCCGGCTTCGCTGGAATCGGCCTACGCCCTGACAGTTTCAACGAGGATCGAATTTATGAGAAGTTCGCTCCACCTGCAAAGCGCTGAAGCGCGATTGATCCGGCGGCGGTCTGCTGCCCAACCGAGCGGACGGGCGCTTTAAGAGGGACGCGGCATGCCCCAGTCCAGCACGATCAGCAAGATACTCTTCGGGCCGGCACTCGACCCCTTCAATCCGCAAACACGAAAGCACATAACCCTCGTCGCGTTTCTCGCCTGGGTTGGATTGGGCGCCGACGGCTTGTAGTCGGCGTGTTATGGCCCGGAAGAAGCATTCCTGGTGCTCGGCACACATACGCATCTCGCCTGTACATGGCGGGGGCCACTGCAATCACAGTGTTCGTTATAGCAGTCGCTTATAATCAGGTTATTGAGTTGTTTCCGACTGGCGGCGGTGGCTACCGTGTCGCCACCAGCCTGATCGGTCCGTATGTCGGATTGATCTCGGGCGCGGCACTCATCGTCGACTATATGCTCACAATCGCGATATCAGTCGCAAGCGGCGTTGATGCCTTGTTCAGTCTGCTTCCCCTGCAAGCCCACGCTTTCAAACTGGTTTCCGAGATCGGGATAGTTCTTCTGCTTATGGGCCTCAACCTGCGCGGCATGCAGGAATCGATCAAGCTGCTGCTACCGATCTTTCTCGGGTTTTTCGTCGTTCACGCGTTTCTCATCCCGTACGGCATCTTGTTTCATGCAGAGCAGTTGCCGGGATTGATCCCCGATTCGTTGAACGAAACAAGCGCAATTCGCCAGGGAGACAGGCTGGGTATTCGTGGTTTCGTTGTTCCTGCGCGCCTACTCACTCGGCGGTGGTACATATACCGGGATCGAAGCGGTCTCCAATAATGTTCAATCGCTCGCCGAGCCGAGGGTAAGCACGGGCAAGTGGACCATGTTCTACATGGCGCTAAGCCTTAGCTTCACCGCCGGCGGAATTATTTCTGCTTTATCTGTTGTGGAACGTACGACCGATCGAGGGACAGACCCTCAACGCAGTAACGTTTCAGTCCATCATCGAAAGCTTCGGCTGGCAAAATCCCACGTTCGAAAGCAGCGCGCTCTGGCTCGTTCTTGCATTGGAGGCTGGCCTGTTGTTTGTCGCGGCCAATACCGGCTTTCTCGGCGGACCGGCGGTGCTCGCCAACATGGCGGCGGATTCCTGGGTCCCGCACCAGTATCGCTACCTTTCGACACGCCTCGTTACCCAGCGCGGAATCCTGCTGATGGGCCTTTGCGCCTTGGGGATTCTGGTGCTGACCCGCGGTAGCGTTGCGATCCTGGTTGTTCTCTACAGCATCAACGTCTTTCTGACTTTCTCGCTCTCCTTGTTAGGACTATGCGTCTATTGGTGGCAACACCGGCGGAATGATCGGAGATGGCTGCACCGGCTAGCGCTATCCTTTCTCGGCCTCTTCGTGACCTTCGGTATCCTGCTGATCACGCTGATCGAAAAGCTGACGGAAGGAGGATGGATGACGTTGCTGATCACGGGGACCGTGATCGGATTTTGCATTCTCAATCGGATTCACTACCAAACCATCAGACGGAAGATAGCTGCTGCAGACACGGCGTTGTCGTGGATGGAATATCCGAGCGTAGCATCGCCGCCGCGACTCGACCACTCGCGGCCGACGGCCGTTTTTGCTGTCGGCTCAAGTCGTAGTGGCGGGATGTACGCGCTCCATTGGGTTCGTCGCGAGTTTCCGGAGCACTTCAAAAATATCGTGTTCATGAATGCGCGAACCGTGGATTCACAAAGCTACGGCGGTGAAAAGGACCGGGAGGTTCCGGAAGGTCAAGCAGCGGCATCGTTGGCTTATTTTGTCAACTATTGCCACCACGAGGGCCTTGCCGCGAGATCCTACCTTGCCTTTGGCACCGACCCCATCGAGCAGATGACAATTCTTGCCGAGAAAATCCATACGGACTTTCCGGACAGCATCTTCTTCACCAGCAAACTAATCTTCGACCACGACAATTGGTACATTCGCCAACTGCACAGTGAGGCGGCGCTCACCATGCTGCGACAGCTTCACCTGAGGGGTATTCCCATGATGATCTTGCCGATGAAACTATGAATAGGTTCGCGGTGTGTGTGCAACAATAACTTCCTCCCCAGTCGACGTGCACACCATCTCCCTTGTTTTTGTATTCAACCCGTCTTCCCATTATCCACAGGGACGCCAGCGTTTCTGCGGCATCTCGAACCGTCACTCCCGTCGCGGGCGCTATCTCCAGCACGTCCATTATCGCCGCAGAGCTTTCGTTATGCCCCATCGCCGCCGACGGAGGTCCGGCCTGAGAGACACCTTCAATGGAATTACCGCACATTCGTCGTGCAATAATCCTCATACCGAATTGTTAGAACAGCGACAGTTTCCAAACGGATCACGGATCTATCATGGCGAAACGGGCTTGCAGGCGCCCGAAATGAAATGAAATGAAAATGATGCGCTGCAAAACGGAGGAGGTCTTATTGATGAGTAACAGACAAGGCAGACGAGCCTCAAGGTATCTGCTGGCTGCGGCCGCGCCGGTCGCGATCGGATTATTTTCGGCGTCCCCTGCCGCCGCCGCTACATCGTGTTCTCAACTGGCCGCCAGCTTCCATCGGGCCAATACGACAATTACTGCAGCGGAGGTTATTCCGGCTGGAACGTTTCAAGGACGGACGGGGCTGCCGACATTCTGCCGCGTGGCAGGGTATACGACGCCAACCAGCGACTCGCAGATCCAGTTCGAAGTGTGGATGCCGGAGTCGGGATGGAACTCGAAATATCTCCAGGTGGGTTGCGGTGGCTTCTGCGGGTCGATCCCCTATTACAACATGGACGAGCCGCTTCGCAGAGGTTACGCAGTAGCCGGCACCGACGATGGCCATGAGTGGAACGGCGGCGACGCTGGCTGGGCAACCGGCCACCCTGAGAAGGTGATCGATTTCGGGGGTCGAGCGCTGAAGGAGACCAAAGACGTTGCTAAAGATGTCATCATGGCACTCCAATCGAGTAGCGCTCGTCGCTCTTACTTCATGGGCTGTTCCGGTGGCGGCCGCGAAGCCTTGCGGGCGGCGCAACGATACCCGGAGGACTTCGACGGGATCGTAGCTGGATCACCGGCGAATGATTGGAACGACTTAATGACCCAGTTCGTCTGGAATCAAAACGTCGTTGCGGCAACTTCCAGCGGTACTCTTTCGCAAAGCGATCTCGACGTCTTAAGCAGCGCTGTGTTGGCACAGTGCGCCGGACATGACGGTGGGCTCAGCACGGATCGATTCCTGAGCAATCCGCAGGCCTGTAAGTTCAATCCGGCAAAGCTGCCGCTGGCAGCGGACAAGATCCGAGCTATCGAGCAGCTCTTCGCGGGGCCTGGAGGGGTCTCCCCGGGCTACCGCTCGAGTGCCGACACAGCGAATGATCGGGATGGCTGGCCGGCATGGCTGACCGGTGGGGGCGTCCCGAACCTCCCATACGCACCGGAAACCCTGTTAGGGGACGCCTGGCTTAGGGAGGTGGTCTTTCCGAACTCTGGATGGACGCCGACCACTAATAACGCCGTTGTAAATGCCCATGCGGCGAACGCTGTGGCCGGTGCGGCTATGAATGCCATCGATCCAGATCTACATGCCTTCAAACGGCATGGGGGCAAGTTGCTCGAATATTCAGGCTGGGGTGATGCCGCCGTCTCAACAGAGGTCCACATCAACTATTATAACGCCGTGACCAAAGAGATCGGCGGCGACGAAGCCACCCGGGACTTCTATCGTCTCTTTATGGTCCCGGGAATGGGTCACTGCGCGGAGGGACCCGGTGGAAATGTGTTCGGTCAGATAGGCGACAGACGAACTCCACTTACCCACCCGGAAAATCCGCACTGGTACAACCCTCCAAATCCTTCCGACCCCTCGGACGACATCCTCTCGGCTCTCGATAACTGGGTCGAAAACAAGATTGCGCCCGACAAAATCATCGGCACGAAATACGTGAATGGTGATTCGACGCAGGGCATCGCGTTCCAGCGAACGCTTTGTCCGTACCCTCAGGTTGCGAAATATAATGGAGAGGGCAGCATGACCAGCGCCGCGAGCTTTGCGTGCGTGGATCCAGATCATAACGATCACGATAAGGAAGATAACGATCACGATTAGGAAGCAAGTATCAGGAATTAATGCCAAAAATCAACGGAAGGTTTGAGCAGCGATCAATTCCTGAACAATCCGTGAGGCGATAAACGTTAGACTCTAGATTCGGCCGCGGGCGTTAAGCCCGCGGCTATCTTCCAAGAATTCCTGATAGCTGAGAAAGACCTTGGGGGTGAGTGCAGATACCGGGGGTGCAGTGCGGGGAAGTTATGGTAAGCTTTT
>Ga0210406_10001229_pt1 | contig 32321 bp, 23 predicted proteins | sample IncBWC30MmetaG_FD_155454 | JGI IMG/M metagenome (GOLD analysis project Ga0210406, IMG submission 155454) | Forest soil microbial communities from Barre Woods Harvard Forest LTER site, Petersham, Massachusetts, United States - Inc-BW-C-30-M | ecosystem: Environmental > Terrestrial > Soil >... | reverse complement strand
CTTTCTCTGGTCCAGTTTCAGAGCGAGAGTTGCAGAATTGCACCCATTTCCCCGCAATTTCCAGAGCAATCCAAGCGGATTTCTCTCCACTCCAGACGGTGTGGCGGAGAGAGTGGGATTCGAACCCGCCTGAAAACGTAAACTGAAGGACTTGCAGCGCACAGGTAGCGACCTAAAGCAACGTAAGTCCCTGTAAAACCACGGGGCGGGTTTCAGAGGGTTTCATGAGGGTTTCAGCGATTCTTGTAGGGTGATCCGCCCCTTCAACTGTTGGCCTCCGTCAAGAAGGCCGACCTGGATTGGCGCTGGCCCCTCCTCGGCTCTGTTCCGCGTAGCGACGGTCGGCGAGGATTACACGAATGATAACGTATTTAATCAAGACTAAGCTGCGCCGATGATTCAGCTCAAAACACCTATTAAAATTAGCGGCACGACGCGCCTCCTATCCGCGCCCGAGTTCCAGGATCTCGCCATGATGCCGCGTGAGGTTGAGTGGTTGAAGAATATCCGCAAACCCAGCACGAAACGCGCCTACGAAAACGCGATCAAGGACTTCATGGTGTTTACCGGAATCAAGCGCCCGGAAGAATTCCGACTGGTGACACGCGCGCATGTCGTCGTGTAGCGTGAAGCCCTTGGCGAAAGAACTGGCGACCGAAGCTTGATCGGCACAAGCATCCGGCACCGCTTGGTCGCACGATCGTCTCCCTTTCAATATCTTGCGACAACAATGCCGTCACGCATAACCCGGTCAAGGGCGTGAAGCGTCCGACGATCGAGAGCGTCGAAGGTAAATGGGGGAACGGCGGCGTTGAAACTCTGACCCCATTGATACATCGTTCGGCCTCAAGAAACCGAAAACACTCTGGTCATAGTCGCCCCCCTTCATTCGCAAAAAAGTGCGCGTAGTTTAGGGGGGAGCTTCCGAAAACCCAACCGAAGAATTGCGAAACTCGCTGATTCATCGAACAGAACTGTTTGATCGTGCGCTATTTTCCCGCATAGAAATGATCACTAGCGCATGTGATTACGCTCGCCCGCGCTCGTCAGGAGGATTAATTGGCTCTCATGAGCCGGCAGATTTCGTTCGAAGAAACAATAAAGACCTTTACGAAGCCAGAAGAGTACACTCTTCCTCACGCTGATGTGCTTAAATGATGGTGCATTTTGCCGTCGGGCAATCCCGAGACTTCAGAATGGCCCGTCACTTTTCTCTTGGCGGCTTGCGTATAAACACCCTTGCAACAGCGTGCGGGACCCCGTGAGCCAGCTACGGAGGCAGATTGGATTCGGACCCTTATAAGCCCAAGCCCATTGACACATCGATGGTGAGCCTCAGCAATGACATCGGCAATCTTGTCGAGGAGCTAGCGAAAAACTCACATGATGTCTGGGCACGAAGCCGGATAGCTGAAGGATGGCGGTACGGACCGCAGCGTGATGACGCTCGGAAGGAACATCCGAGTCTTGTGCCCTATGATCGGTTGCCAGAGTCCGAGAAAGAGTATGACCGCAACTCGGCAATGCAAACGCTCAAGGCCACGGTGTCGCTCGGATATCGGATCCAACCGAAGGGGAAATGCACTGGTGAGCTCAAGCCTGTCCACTCCGCGGCCGCACAGGCGCAGAGTAAGCACCGCATCGATGACATGGATGATTCGAATGAGTGTCCGTCTTCTCATCCCCTTAAAGCGGCATTGGGAGAGTGCCGGACTGCAATTCTGCCCGCCTTCCGTCGAGCGGACGCGCAGGCTTTGAAGTACCAGAAGTGGTACCAAATGCTGGTGTATGCAGCGGCCATAGGAGGAACATCCGCTGTCTTGTTAGCTGCGTTGCAGCTTTCCGACCTCCTCCAGTCGGCACTGGTGTGGAAGGCTGAGGCGGTTGCCGCATTCCTCACCCTCATAATTGTATTGATAGGCATGGCAACGAAGTTCCAGGATCAGTGGCTTCTGGAGCGATATAAGGCGGAACGCTTGCGCATGCTGAAGTTCTGTTTCTTGCTTGAGCCTGGCTTGTGGAACCCTGGAACTATCGCGAGTAGCCGACTCAACGAGAAGCTTTCCGATATGGTGAAAGAGATTACAGCTTCCACTTTTGCGTCGCTGGAAGGATGGGTTAGCCGTAGCTGGGTGCCGAGAGTTCACGACTCTCCCGCGGGCTTGCAGTTCAAGAACGAGGGTTTAGAGGCTCTTGTTCGTTACTACCATCAGAAGCGACTCGATGTGCAGATGGAATATTTTGCTGAAGCAACTAAACGCAACTTTTTCCGTGACCTCCGGCTCAGGCTCGCGGGCTCCGCCCTTTTTTTTGGTAGTGTGGCGTTTGTTCTAGCACACTTGGCGGTGCAGTGGAGCCGCGGAGATCCAGGCTGGAGCAGGAGTTTGATGCTAGTGGCCGCCGTTTTACCCGTGATCGGAGCGGGCTTCCGCGTTTTGCGCACGGCTCATGAATACGCGCGCAACGCTTCGCGGTTCGAAGCCACGCACGACGCGTTGAGCGCGCTGTCTGCGAAGCTTCGTGATGCGACCAGCGCGCGCGCCATATTTCAGGAACTGGGTTTCTGCGAGCAGGTATTGGAGTCAGACCTCCGCGAATGGATGCGCCTGATGGTCGAAGCAGAGTGGTTTGGTTAGTAAAACCGAACATGAGGCGGGACTGCCAGATGGCTGCCATAAGCCACTATGAAATATTTCTGAGCTACCGGCGCGAGAGTGGCTGAAGCTCGTTTGCTCCAAAAAGCTCTAGTCAATGATCTCGGTCCGATCTAGTTTGGTAAATGACACCCAGCACGACTAGTTGGGGCCCACTGTTTTCAACTTCGCGATTGTGGCCCGCGTATGTTGTAAGGATCCCCAAGCGTTCTTGGCGGGTTATGGTTCGATACCCACTTCCCCCACTAATACTTCTTAGGATAGCAAAGACGTTCGGCAATGCAGTGATAGCATGTGCCCCGCTTTTACCTCATTCAATCCTTTTTCTCGGCCCGCTACCGTGACAGTGTAGAGTGGCCGTTCGACTGTCGGGGATCGCTATTCTTTTTCGAGTGTGGCATCAATCGTGGCCGACGCACTAACACTCATGGTCCTTTCCCAAGTTTTGAAACCTGGCTTCCTAAGCTGAATCTTGTGCTCGCCCACCTCGAGTCGCACGGACGACCGAGTGCTTCCCACGAACTTGCCGTCCACGGAGATTTCGGCTCCGTCAGGAGTCGATTTGATTTCCACTGTTGGGGGGCCTACGTCTGAAGGTGGTTGAACATCTTCGGCATCGACTTCCGAACGAGTCGCAAACTTCTTCGGGTCCAGCGAAACATCTCCATTCACGTAAGCAGTAATTTCAGTCCCTTTCGGAATAACGATGTCTTTTCCGTGAATCAAAAAAAGAAGAGGAGCCGCCGGAGAAAGTACAATGCTTGTCAATGCAATCACGGCTTTATGGCCGCCGCCAGCCGTTTCTTTGACTGCCCGCAAAGCCGCTTTCTCGCCAGAACTAAGACGTACGTTGTCAATGTTGATGCCGAGCTTGCCTCCCCGCCCCATTCTCCGTTTTGATTGGGCCTCAGTTACTGTTCCCCAAGCTGTACCTCCACGAGGAATCACGATGACATCCTTAACTTTGAGGTCTTCAAGAACTTCGAAATCAATGGTATCGCCAACTCGTGCATCGGCGGACGAAATGTTCCTAGTTGTCCGGAGCTTGACCGGGGTAGCATCCTCTATGCCAAATGCAGGAGGCTCCTTGACGACTTGATCTGACGGAGGAGCTTGAGCTGTCTTCTTTAGAACTCCAGGCGGTATATCCTGAGGCCCTCGTGGAGAACTCACCGCAACTGAAGGCATCAGCAGAGTCAGGATTAGTAGCAGTACTTTGGTTGCCCGCCATTGTAATCGTGTTGACATTGTTCACTCTCCAGAAATGCATGCGACGGGCGAGTCCGCGCCAACGAGAAGTGATTTTCGGCTACGGCACTCATTGTCGGTCACGTGTAGTCAGGATTTCTATTTCGTCTTCCTCGTCGCAAGGCAGTGTACATCCAAGCACCTACGTTGGGACCATTTTTTCATCCTTCCATCGGAGGCGATACGTGTTCGCTAGAAATCGACCGTCAGGGAATTGTTGAACGATAGCTGGAAAAAGGCCGGTTCTGGGCTCAACACCCCACTGGGTTCCTACTTCCAAATCCTCTTCATCGCATCCATACCTTGATAGACAGAGATGAGAAATGAACGTCCAAAATGAGGCTTAGACAGGTAAGCCGACACTCTCAGGAGCCTGAGCATGCGCATCGAAAGCCAACGTCTTCTCTAGTGAATTGTGAGAGCTCCCTGACGCGGATAGCGGAACGAAGATACTTCGATTCGACACCCCACGATCCTCCACGCATAACGCGGGGGCCGCTCGACTTTTGATCCTCGCGGCCGTCTTTCGCATTGTACGGATAGGGCGAATAAAGTGTGCTTGTCCACTCCCATACATTTCCGAGCATGTCAAATAATCCAAATTGGTTTCGGTGGTTTGGGTTGTCGACAGAATTGGCACTCTTCCTACTTGCATTCGCAAACACGCCGTTCCATCGGTCGCCCCACCAAAACATCGTAGTTGTTCTGGCCCGCGCAGCATATTCCCATTCGGCCTCTGTTGGCAATCGTTTGTTCACCCATTCGCAGTACGCACGCGCGGCATACCAACTCACATTCACGACCGGATACTTACCTTTTTTGTTCGGGTATTCCGTGCCATTCCAATTCTCAAGATAGAACTGACTGGCCAAGCTTGCCGGCACGCGGCCCTTCTGCCATTCGGGCCTGTCCATAACGAACCGTTTGTACATCTCGTTGGTCACTTCGGTCCGATCCATCATAAAGGTGTCCAACGACACCAGATGTTGCGGTGATTCGATTGCAAGCCTGCCCACCTCTCCCTCCGGACTCCCCATCTTGAATTCGCCCCCTGGAATCCGCACCATCCCGTGCGTATCAACCGGCTTCAATGGAATCGCTTGTGGCGGGGCCGGTTCGTTTAGGGCGCCGGCAGGCTGGGGCGCAGGTGGTTTCGTCGTGGCAAGCCGGTGGCTTGGTGGGGGTGGTGGGTTCTCAGCTTCGTGGAAAATAGGTGGGGACGGCGGCTTGTCCGTCGCTGGACCGCTACGAGGGATATTTTCAGCTTCACGAAAAATGCGTGGAATTGCCGGCTGCGTTGTGACTGGGCCTTCAACATCAACGGACACGGACGGCATACCTGAAACTGAGGATCCGCCGTTATGCGCGGACTCTGCAATCTGTACTTTAGCGGAAGAGTGAGTCCGCACGCGCCAATAAATGACCATGCCAAGAGCCACGATTGATATCGAGAAAAAAACGACGACGCCGACCAACTTGATCGAGCGGGGAAGACGAGGAGATTTTTCCTTGTGAGAAGTGTGAGCGGGACGGTCATCCAAACGGAGCCTGTGTCCGCAGTTCCAGCAATAGTAAACCTTAGTCTTGCTTCGAATGCCGCAGTTGGCGCAGACCAACACAATGCACCACCTTCCCAAAAGAGGCCCGATGGACCAAGGAGTCTAGCATGCCTGAGATCAGAGATTCAGCAATATGAACAATTTGGGAATCTGAACACGAAAGACTGATCTGTTTGATATTCGCACTTTAGTCCCCTCTTGTACTGCTGGCGCATCTAAACCCGACTAGACCGTCAGTGAAGTTGGGAGCCTTTGAGATACGGAACGCGGCACGAATGTACTCGGGGGTGTCTGCCCAGGAGCCTCCGCGCACAGTGCGGGCAGAAGTCGATTGTGGGTCCTCGCGGCCATCACTTGCGTCGTACGGATAAGGTTTGTATACCGTGCTTGTCCACTCTTTTACATTGCCCAGCATGTCAAATAGATTCCATTGATTTCGGTGCGCCTGTTTGCCCACGGGATCGGGGCCTCGCTCCGAATTTCCAGCGGCACTTGCCGGCGCCCAATCGTCACCCCACCAATATGCCTTGGTTGTTCCTGCACGCGCCGCATATTCCCATTCTGCCTCAGTTGGAAGCCGCTTTTTCATCCACGTACAGTACGCTTGCGCTGCATACCAGCTGACTCTCGTTACTGGGTAATTTCCGTGCTCGCCAAAGGGATATTCGGCGTTTTTCCAATTCCTCAGGTACTCGTCGTCAACAAAATCGGGCCTCACTTGAGGTTTCTGCCATTTCGCATTTGCGATGAGGAATTTCTGAAAAGCGGCATTGGTGACTTCCGTCGGATCCATCCAAAAGGCAGAGACTGATACCTCATGTTGTGATTCATTAATGTCGCGGTCGTGTTCAGACATCGGACTCCCCATGAGGAATTTGCCCGCCACCAGTGGCACCATTGCCTGGGGCATGTCGACTACCACAGTGCTTCGAGGTGAAGCGGAGGTTCGTACAGCCACTGGTCCCCCGCCGACCGAAGATTCGGGTTGGTAGTGCTTTTGGGAGGACGGGGCCGGTTCAGATTGCGTCTGGTGATTTGTTAGAAAGTTTAAAGCTGGCCAGAGCCATCTTGAGACAGCAACAGCGAGCAACAGAACGACCCCAATCGTAATAAACCATTTCCAAACTGGATGGAGCTGCGGTTGTGTGGGTGTCGGGCCGGTGTCTGTAAGTAATTGAGATACTCGTTCAACGAGCTCGCGAATGGCAGTCTTTCGAGATTTCTTTACTGCGTCCAGCCATTGATCCGTCTTGAGAAAAAGTGCGAGAGAGCTGGAAACAGCCACATCTTCGATTCTGAAAGGGATGATCTTTAGCGAGACTGTGTTAAATGCGGCATGCTCGAGTTCATTCGCAACTGGTCTTGACGCGTTGGCGGCGGAAGAAAAAACCAGGACCATGATCCGCGCCGCGTTAATCGCATGGATGATGCTAGAGCCATAATTCTCTCCCGGCTTCGCGTCGCGCCATGCGATCCAGCACCGAATTTTGCGCGCCTCAAGCGCAGCGCAGATGGCCGTTGCCACCTTTTTGTCGCGCGTCGCGTACGAGATCATCACGTCGTGAGTCACTACCGGATTGGAGCACACATCATGCAGTTTGCAGACTAACTCAGCGATGGAATGTCCAGTAATCGGATTCCAAGTCCGAAACAGGCTGTACCTCACCTGTCGGATAGTAGGGTGTGACGCGCTGGGCGGCCAAAAGAAACTTGTGAGAGACCGGAGGATGGCAAGAACCTCTCCGCGCTCGTAGATGCGATCAATTGCAAGCTTGTCCGAGTTGTAATCTCGAAGACGACGGCCTACGCTGTAGAAGCCCGTCACAGGAGACGGATCGAAGGCAAAAACCTTCTTCACCCGAGGCACATCTGGATTTGTCGGTAGGGAATACGCGAACTCCTGAGCTAAGCCCCCGCCCAAGGAGTGCCCGGTGGAGAAGATATCCGCATTGCGCAAGAAGCCAAATCCCGGCCTGTTGGAGCGGGCCAAATAATCAGTCACGAAGTCTCGGCCAAAGGTTCTTACAACGACAGTGTACTCGTCAGGGTGACGGGGAATGAACCATCTGAGGTTAGCTTTCCAGTCTGTAATGTTTGTAAATACCGTCCCGCCGAATGCCACGGCAACGGCGTTACGCGAAGGATTCGACCATATTTCAACACGGAGATGGAACTTGGCGATTTGTTTGAGCAGTTTGGGGTCCGGAAAGTCCGGCCACAGCGTCCACCCCATTTGTTGAAGGAGCCCATCGGCGTCGACATACTCACTGGCTGCAAGCTCCTTGGCGTCTGGTTTTCTCTGGTATGCGGCTTGGCTTAACAGAGCAAAGTCTAAATCTTTGTGAGCCTCTTCGAATATGGGTTGAGGCAAGCCTAAGACTCGTTCCCCCGGCTCGCGCGTCGTCACCTCATTGGGCTTCTGTCGATATGCGGGGCGTCGCCTGACGCGGATGTAAGTCGCCAGTGCGACCAAAACCAGAACGGCGAGAACTATATATATTGCGACGTGATGGCCCATGACTACTATCTCCGTCCAGACGCTGGTGAGACTTGGGACACTAACGTACCAGAAAATCCCCCTGGGAATGAACGGCATTGTGCTACGGGCCGGATCGAAAAGCAAGGAATGCGACAAAGGGCATGGCCGGAGATTGAATCGCTGCTCGATCTGGTGGAATCACTTTGGGGTGTGAGGGCATGGCTGTAGTTATTGCCGAACGGGCGGCCTGAAGGCGGGCTGTGTCGGGGCAATGTTGTAGCGCGGACTCCGGTCGTCTTCCGACGGATCGGTCGCGAAGTGTGCCTCAAGTCGACTTGCTTAACCGATCGGAATCCCCGAGACGGACCTAATGGCGAACCAAAAAACAAATATGGCACTATCGCTTCCGCCACGGTCACCGACCCGACTATCCCTTCCACAACTTTTTCCACACCTGACCAGGCGTCTGCATCAGGGAAAGCTCTCAACGGAGTTGGCGGGAGTTAGGCCGTCCACAAAACCTGCTAAGCCTCGCAGTTAGCACGCCCATGCCCTGAATCACGTAACGGGTTATTCGGTTACTTCGTGAGGCACGGCTGCGACAAACAAAAAGACTTTCGAACGTCGGACCCTGGGCATTAGATGTTAGATCCAACAACTGGCGTCATTGACGGCGGCTGCGCCGTAGCATGTTCCTCGAGCACTAGTTGCAGTCCAGAAGCCCGCTTCGGGGAAGTGTGGAGCATCCTCGCCCCGGTAGTGGCAAGGTGGCGATGAAAGCGAGCTATCGGCTGCCGCAGATTCTTTCTCGCCGTCGATTTTAGGGAATGATATAGGACGTTAAGGTCAGGAACCCTGCGGTGGGGCCTTTCTGTGCCGACTTGGCTCCTTGGGAGTCAGGTTTTCCGTTGAACCCGAAGCTCTGGAGGCGGTTGAGGAAAGCGCTTCCGGTGTCCAAAACGACAACCTGGCGATAGCGTCCTTTATCGCAACCTATCCAACAGCCGTTAGCGGCTTCAGGGACCAGGTGTTCCACATCGATTGTTTCTCCAAAACATAGCTCCCGCGTTTTTCTGCGGGCGACACGGCGCGGCGGTCGCTCGGCGTCGGCTACCCGGAAGTCGTCCAGATTGGACACGGGGATCGGCACCTATGGCGTAGTTCGCTGTCCTATAGCTGTCCAATAACGATTCCTTAACGCTTCTTACAAGGTTTTTCGAGGGCCACCCGCGTCTTGTAAGTTGTTGAAAGAACTAATCGTTTTGGGCTCATAAGCCCAAAGGGCGGTGGCTTCATCCCGATCGGTCAATTTGGGTCCGATCTGGGTCCAATAGGTCGGGCCAAAGAATTCCCTTGAGTCCCTTTATCCATACCCAATCGCCTCGAGCTGATGGCATAGACGATCAACAAATTTGCAGCAATAACTTTGGTTCTTGACATTCTTCTACTCCTAGGCGTAACTTTTGAGGCCAAATCGGCGAACGGAAGAAGGGGGCTTTTCTAAAGCTGCCTATCCGAGGGGACTTCTACTCGCCGACTTCCCCAAAAGAAAAGTGATCTCGGCAGGTTCAGGCTTGCGTGTGTGCAGACCTGTTCAGCAACAGTCGCTCTCATTCCTGAGTTCGCCAAGGGAACACTGTGCTGCAGAGTTCCACAGATGCGTGCCAGTAATTGCTGTTTGTTACATAGGTATTCTGACGACATGTTGAAAGGTAAGGCTATGTTGACATTGGCGGAATCTGAAAAGATCGTGAAAGACTGTATACGAAACGCAACCGGTTTCTCAGGAGTGATTCGCTCCGAGCACAAATTGTCGGAGGTTGGCGTCATCGACAACGACACTCTGGACGCGGTTAACGAAGAAATAGCAACCAATCCAGAGAGGGGTGTACCGAGCAAACATCACGAAATCGATCCAGCAGTGCTTCCTAGTAGCAACGATAAGACGGTAGCTGAGACCAGAGACATTGTTCACGATAAGGCCGTCGAACTGTCCAACACCACAAAAATGGCTTTTGTTCGCTTGCAACGTTTAGTCCGCACGGCTAAGCGGACGTCGGGCAAGGCGAGAGGCTGAAATGACTCGATCAGCATTGCTTTGTGCGATCTTTCTAGTGCTGTTCACCGGTGCCTCGGTCTGCGCCGACAAAGTCGACGCATCCATCACCAATGTCACCATTAGTAGCAAAGGGGATAGGAGCATTCTCGATCTTGGCTTCTCAACATCGATCGCGGACGATGATGCCGTTGCACTACAAAAAGCGCGAGATGCGTTGATTAGGGTGTTCGATGTCACGACCGGAATGCCGGCGGGCAATGTCAGCGTCGATTCGGCAAGCGGGGGAACGCTCTCATTCAGTGTCCCGCTTCTTAACGGTGGAGACACTGTTTCCATCGTTATCTTGGGCCTCACGTTCAGCGGCAAAGAACCGAAGAAACCTCTAAATGTGATAGCGTCGGCCCCGCGTGCCGGTCAAAAGCCTGAGGAAACGCAATCCAAGTCAGGGCCATTATCCCCGGGAAAATGGGGCGCAGCGAAAGGCAAAGACGACGCCAATGTTTACCTGGCGACGCAGATTAATGCCGCCATCGATGCCGATCCGAACTACAGTATCGATGCGAAGTTGGAGATTCCGTTCAGACCATTTCCCATCCGTAAGCGCATCCAGAATACGGGACTAACGTTCTCGACTCAGATCAGTGACGCTCCCAAGGCAGATCCCGATTCAATGAAATTCGGAACGTACTGGCGCACCTTTGTCTGGGATTGTGGACCACAGTGCCGGACAAGCGTGTGGTTTCGTCGTTTGCAGTGGCGCAATGCGTTTCAGAGCGAAAGCAATAAGGATTTCAGTAATACAAATATCGTGTGGCCCACGACATTGCGACTTATCTCGAAAACCTGGGGCTCTTCCACGGAATTCGGCATTCGCCCCTACGTCGGCAATGAACTGGGGTTCAACATCAATTCCCCGCTGCCAGAGCTCGAAAACCGCATGGTAGATCGACCTTTGATCGGTCTGAGCACGCTTTTGCTGGTGCCGACAGAGGTGGGCGTCCTGAAGTCGCTGAACTGGGAGACGTTGTACGAGCGGCGCTGGCCCTTGCGAAATGAACTGGTCTTGCAAGAGAACGACGACGGAAGCTTGAAATCCGTAGACTTCGGTACTACTCCGAGAGACTACCTCAAGAGTTCGGTTACCGCTGGTTTTGGAACCTACTTCGGGTTGACCTTTTCGTATGAATACGGCCAACTGCCACCGTCCTTCAAACTAATCGACCATGCTTTTAAGGTGGAAATCACCTTCAAAGCAAAGCGAACGGCCGGCGACTAAAAAGAGGGAATAGAGCGCAAATCGGGAAAGTACGCAGGCAGGAAGATTGAGAGGCGAAACATGAAGCCGACCACACTAATGGTCTCGACGCTCGTTGCGGGTGCTATCGCGGCGGTGGCACCCCAGATTCCGACCTTTGTTAAAGCAGGTTTTGCTCCTGGATCGATTGCGACGGCAGGGGCGGTGGATCAGAAAGGGAACACCGGTTTCCAAATCGGATGGCCGAGCAGTCCCAAGCCGGTTGTGCTTCGTCGCGAAGGTGCAAACTATGCAGCGTATTTGCCCTTGCACAATTCATCTCAGCAGACACTTTGTGTGCGGATCGATGCTCATGTCCAGTCTTCCGAGGGCACCGATTCGCAGGCAGTGTTGGTCGCACCCGACGGACCCTTCCCTCTGGTGGCGTCCGCTGCAATTGTCAAACGTGTCGAGGTCGCATTGAAGGCTCCCGCTCCGCAATATGTGTCTGGGCCTGCCAGTGGATTTCTTCGAACTACGTATTCCGAAGTCCCGGGATCGGCACAAAACACCTGCACCATCTCTGGAACACCGAAATCCTCGGACTTAGAGATTCGTGTTCCTGAGCAGCCTTTGATGGACTGGATTTTTATCGGCACACTCTCTGTGACCGCAGTCGTAGTGCTGGTGACAGCGGTTTCCCTTCGTCTCCGGAACAAGCCCTTGTTTCATGTCATGGGCAGCGTTAACTGGTCATTCGAGCGAAGCTGGGGAGCCAATGTGACCTTGGGAGGAGCGCTGTTGATGACGCTGCTGGGACTAACGATGTTCCCGGACCGGCCACACTTGATGACGAAAGCGTCATATTCACTCTTGCAAGTATTGTTTGGAGCGATCGTTTCTCTGGCTCCGCTGGTCTACAACTTGATTCGGCGTGAAGTGCAAGTCAACAGCGCTGGCACTCCGAGAGTTGAAGTCCAAGGCTATGTAATCACTTTCTTGATTGCGGGAGGGCTAGTTTTATGGGCTGCGATGGGGCAGGTGGCGACATTGTCGGTCGTAACAGAAGAGTTTGTCTTCGGCGGTGCGTTGGATAAGTCGGCAGGACGAACATTGCAGGGGCTGGCAGGTCTGCTTTTCCTGTTGTTGCTGGTTTACGGATTTCGTTCTCTGTACTTGACGGCCAAGACAGCAAGCGCGGCGCCGACTGCGATTGGCGGTGTGAGCCCCGGACCGCAACCCGCGGCTGCTGTAGCAGGGCTCCCGGCTCCAATGACCGAGTGGTCTGTCCTGTGAATAGAATGTTAACAGGAGACCGCAATGCAGGTTACGGTTCATCTTGTGCCCCAAGTTGCGCAGGAATTGAAGCTGGGCGCTGTCGAATCCACCGCTGCGCGCGAAGTGGTGAGCGTCGCGAAAGAAATGGGTGTTGAGTTGCGGCCGATGCACCCTGGCTCGACGGACCCTGGAATGGCATCGACCTTCGTAGTTGAAGCCAAGGACGACGAGGCTGCCAAACAGATTGCAGCACGGCTCCGAGATTTAGAGGCGACTGAAGCGGCCTATGTCAAGCCGCGCCCCGGAATGCCATAAGTTTGAGGGAGTATGTATGCCAGAGAAAAAAGCACCACGCGAGTTAGTACTAGTGACGTCACCGCTAACCGAACAGGCACCGCGCGCTTTTGCGCCGGGCGGAACCCCAGCTCCGCCACTGGCTGAGGTGGTTCGCCAAAAAGGCGGCCGCTTGCGGCCGCTATTCGGGGTCAGCCCGCAACGGATGCGATCGAAGATTCTGGCATCTCCGATGGCGAGTCCCGATGCGCCGAGCACGCTCGAGCGTTTCTATCGTGTTGACGCGGAGGACAGCCAGCTTGAGGGAATTGCATCCGAACTGCGTCAGCGCCCGGATGTGGAAACAGCATTTGTAAAACCGTCTGCGGAACCGGCCGCATTGTTAAATACGATGCTGCCAAGGGCTGCAGAGCCTCCCACGGAAACCCCGGATTTTGTCGGGCGGCAGCTCTATCTGGATACAGCCCCTGGTGGAGTCGACGCACGATACGCGTGGACGGTGCAGGGTGGCGCGGGAGATGGCGTCTCAATCATAGATATTGAAGGGGAATGGCGGTTCTCGCACGAAGATCTGACGGAAAATCAGGGTGGCGTTGTCGGGGGTACTCCACCCAATGATATTGAATGGCGAAACCATGGAACGGCTGTTCTCGGGGAATTCAGTGGGGATCAAAATCAGTTCGGCATCACTGGGATCTGTCCGAATGCAAATGTTCGCGCCATTTCAGTTTTCAACGACGGGGCGGCGGCCGCGATTCGCGCTGCAGCGGATATGCTCGGCGCGGGCGATATCATTCTGATTGAATTGCACTATCCCGGTCCCCGCTTCAATTTTCAATCGCCGAACGGACAGCGCGGCTACATCCCTGCAGAGTGGTGGCCGGACAACTTGGCAGCAATCCAATATGCAACACAACGCAGCATAATCGTGGTAGAGGCGGGTGGCAACGGTTCCGAAAATCTAGACGATCCCTTGTACGATGTCAGTCCTGCCCCTCCCGAAGGACCGTTTCCAGCCACCTGGTCCAACCCATTTAGGCGGGCAGCACAGGACTCTGGCGCCATTGTGGTCGGTGCCGGGGCCCCACCACCCGGGACGCACGGGAACGATTGGGGGGCGGATCGCTCGCGACTTGATTTTTCGAACTTTGGCTCTATGGTGGATGTTCAGGGATGGGGACGAGAGGTCACGACTTGCGGGTATGGAGACCTCCAGGGCGGTGACAACGAGGATCTGTGGTACACGGACCAGTTTTCCGGGACGTCCAGCGCTTCGCCGATTGTCGTCGGCGTACTCGGATGTCTGCAGGGCGTGCTTCGGGCCGCTGGCCAACAGCTGCTGACTCCCCCTTCGGCTCGTGCTCTTCTTCGCGGTGGTGGCTCCCCACAACAGGACGGTCCCAACGGTTCAGTCGTGCAGCGCATTGGCAACCGTCCGGATCTTCAGGGTTTCATTCAGAAACTGGTTCCATCGGCACCGCGAGCCACGGCAGCGGCCGTGACGCGAACTCCTACCGAAACCATAAATATAAATCTAGGTGAAACGAGGGTGGCTCGAATCGTAAATATCAATTTTGGCTCTTGAAATTGGGCGCTTCTCCGCCAAAAAGCTTCACGCCGGAAAAGACCAGAACCAACTAGGGATATTCAACATTGTCCTTTAAAGGCCGTTTGAGACAAGACCGCGCCAACGAGTGCAATTTCCGGCGTGCGCGGCATGGGGAGAATGGTTCAGTTCCATGAAGAAGGCTATATGAAATACGAAAAAATCGGTGCTGGTTTGGCGTCTGTCATGAGTGACTTCGAGGACAGAGGGCGCATAGGCTTGGCCAAACACATCCATACCTTAGGCGTTATCGCACCCGTCGAAAGCCCTAAGCCGCCAAGGATCTCCGTATTCCTTCAATGTGATGACAAGGCCAAGCTTGATCATCTTGCAAACTACGGCATCGTGATCAACCAACCAACTGGAAATGTGCGCACAGCATTCGTCCCTTTGGAAAGCATTGGACCTCTCACTGAAGAGCCGGCCGTAAGAAGAGTAGTTGCCTCCCGTTACCTGAAACTGCTGATGGACGTAGCACCGGGCAGCGTAAAGTTGCCTGTGTTTCGTAATAAGTCTGGATTGAGCGGAAAGGGCGTAATCATTGGCGTTGTTGACACAGGAATTGATTCTTCTCATCCCGCTTTTGCCGGTCGGATTCTGCGCATCTGGGACCAGACGTTGCCAGGCAGCGGCGTACCGGAAGGCTCATACGGACAAGAACTCATCGGAACGGCTATGGCAATGAGCCGCGACCAACACGGACATGGTACCCACGTGTCTGGAATCGCTGCAGGATCTCATCCGCTGTACACAGGCGTTGCGCCGGATGCTGACTTGGTGATGGTGAAATCCGACCTAAACAACACCCACATCTCAGATGGCATCCGTTATATTTTTCGTTTGGCTGGCGATCAGAATAAAGCAGCCGTCATCAATTTGAGTCTCGGTGGTCACTATGACGCACACGACGGGACTGACTCTCTTGCACTCTTCATCGACACAGAAGCCGGTCCAGGGAAGATCGTCTGCTGTGCGGCGGGAAATGAAGGCCGGGATGCAATTCATGCGCAGATCAGTGTATCGGCAGGTGCAGTCGGTACAGCACCTTTTTCACTAATGCCTCCCTCCAACCCGCTTTTGGGCCCCATGTCGGAGTTAAATGGATGGTACTCGGGAGTAGAGCAATTTGAGGTCGGCATCAAGTCACCTTCCGGGTCCCAAACCCCTTTCCAGGGAAGCATTACGTCGAGCAATCCCGCACAGACCTACACGTTACCTGAAGGTCGAGTACGGATTATCACCCCCGGAGCCGATCCGAACAACGGCGACTTCAACTTCCAGATTGAGATTGTTCCTAATTCAACCCCCCTTCCCAATGATCCCATGTGGGAACTGCTTTTGCGGGCCATAAATGTTCAGGCTGGACGCGTCGACGTTTGGGCGCCGGATGGCGCTACCTTCGATGTGACGGTGGCCACCAATGATATGAAAGTGGGATCGCCGGGCACAGCGTCCTCGGCGGTGACAGTGGCGGCATATACGACGAAAAACCAATGGACAGACTTGCAAGGGAATTCCCAATCAGTGGGTTTGGGGATCAATGACATTTCCGATTTCAGCAGCCCGGGTCCATTGCGGAATTCCAACCGAAAACCAGACGTGACAGCTCCCGGTGCCATGATTGCCGCACCACTCTCTTCCGCATCCCAAGTAAATGCTGGCTGGATTGTTGCCCCCGGTTTTCGCCTTATGGCTGGGACGAGCATGTCGACGCCCTTCGTAACAGGAATCGTGGCCTTGCTTCTGCAACAGAATCCTGCCTTGGATCCACCCAATGCTAAGCAGACTCTTCAGCAAGCGTGTGCTGTTCCCGGACAGGCTGGAGGGGCATTCGACATAAAGTGGGGATACGGTCTGGTTGATTGTTCGATCCTCTGAGAAGTGTTTCCTATCGACCATCCGGAGGTATAATCACTCCAGGCGGTAGTTATGAACTGGCAAAAAGTGGATGCGTCCTTGGCGGGTGCTTTAGGTGACGTCGAAGACCCCGAAGTCCCGGAATTCGACGTATTTGTCCATCTCGCGAGCGACCTAGATGCAGCGGAATCGGCGCGTCTGCAGCGCTTCGGGATTGGGGGCATGCCGTCAGGGCGCAAGATTATCACCGCAAAGCTTTCTGCGCGGGCAATTGACGAACTGTCAGATCAACCTTCCGTAAGTTCAATGAGTCTTTCTCGCAGGTTGAACCTTCTGGAAAAACGTTGAGGTGCTACGACCTTTGTGCCACTTCTCGTTTGCGGCTTTTCGGTACGATCGATTACTGTCCCCCCTTCAACTCTGTCGGCCTTCTGTCCGCGTGGTCGGCAACGAGCAGACCTAACTGGCCGCGCGTCAACTCCCTCGAAACGGGCTTATGGGAAAACTCCCCAGCCTAGTTCCAGCGTGGGTTGGTCGCGATAGCCTGCAAATTGCACTCGCGCGCTTGCCAACCCATATAGAGAGTGATAAAAGGACGCCATCATTCACGATGCTGAGAGGCAGGCGGGAGCGAGAGGAACCGAGAAAAGTATCAGCGACCCGGCCGATTGAAGGCGCAATACGCACGGATCCGATAACATTTTTTCACACGAGATCCCGGTCGATTATTTTCCCTGTTCCAATCGGGCCGCATGAGTGCTTGAGAAGTCTCATCGTTTTCATCACCATGCGGAGAAAAAGCCTTTACGGTATTCGAGGATGAAACAAAACTGCCCAAAATCCCCATTCACCGTTGGCTTGCAAGCACCTGAATCGATGAGGTCACATAGCCATGTTCTCTACTGCCCAAAAACAGATGTTTTCGGCGCATACCGCATGGGTTATTAACGGTTTTGGGAAGGCATCCTCACGCTGAGCAAAACAGCATCAACACGCCATTGGGACACTACCCGCCCGCAAAGCCTTTCATCTTAACCCGCTAGCCTACATGGGAGGACAATTCTCCGTTCTCAACTGCTGCGAATTTCCTAATTTCCTTCCCCTAATCGGCAGCCGAGCTGGGCCTTTTCTTCCCGATACAAGATGAGACGAAAGGTTTCTATGAAGGGCACGGTTCCAACGACGCGGAGCATTCCCGGATGAACGTCTGTCTCGTGGTCGATGCTGAGCGTCAACAGCCACTAATCAAAACTGATTCGAGCCTTTTGCTGGACAGTGCTTCAATTCGCGTCTATATACGCCTTGAGCGCCTCTTGAATATCTTTAGGCCAGAAATCTATCGGAGGAAATCGATGCGTTTCGTGGAACAGTGCTGATTGCTCACGTACTAGGTTAGCCAAGAATTCGATAAAGATTGGGCCACCAACAGTGGGCAAACCAAATGCAGTAGCCCAGTCCGGGTCATAAAGAATCAGCCTCAGCAATTCCGGCTTGCCCTTCTTGATTTCATCGTAGATGGTTCCGGCAAGCTCGTAGAGGTGCTCGAAGGGAAAAGCAATGAAGCTTGGCCAAAAGTAGAAAACAGTCGCATCGGGCTGTAACTCTACTGTACGTGCAAGAACATGCTTCTTGTTCACTGCCAGACTGGAGTTCAATTCTAGACAGAAGTCATACTGGCACAGAGCGACAAGTGCGGCAGCAGGAGAGCCAAATAGTTTGCGCAATGCCAAGTCCGCGTTCACCCTCCTCACGCAGAAATCTATTCTTCCGGGACGGAACCGTAATTCGTTTGGCTCTCCCTGTCCTATACCAAGCGGCCAAAAAGCCATTATGGCCTTTTGCGCGTCTGTCGGATACACAGTCACCCTGTTCACCACAACGCGAATGAGGCTTCTAAAATATTGAAACCGACTTCTCTTGAAGACATACGCACCAAGCATGTGTAACGTGACTAGGCTCTCCAGCGCCGGGACGGTATTGCTGACATGTTGTTCGGGAGTCTCGACTGTACCTTCAGACAGCGGGGCCACACGGAGCATCCGCAATTGGTGAGTCGTGTCAAACACTTCTTTCAATAGGGCAACGACAAGGTCTAAGAAAGCGGTTGGCCCGGAGTTCTTGACGACGTACATTCCGGCGAGGGTAAGCCAGTGCATACTGGGGCGGAATACATTCTTGATGTGTTCTTCGGCTTTCTCCCTTGAGGATACTGAGGGTGCTGAGTCATAAGCACCGATGTCGTGCCACGCTTCTATGGCATCATCCCGCAGTCGCTCCAAGAGAAGCTTGAACTTCGAGATGTTCTCAGTACTGCACAGCTCTTCCATTAAGGCTTGAAATTCAGTGTCCGTGAAATAGCTGGGCAGAGAAGACGCGCTGGGCACGCTTCGCACTTTCTCTCGGGCTAAGGCCAAATCCAACGAGTGTGCCGTTCGTTGTCTCGTCCTTTGCTCCGCTTCAGCCTCGATTTTCTCCTCGTAGATTTCATCCCAATCTTCTGGCTTAGCCAACCTCTTACCAGTGGATGCGCCCTTCGTCCAGAGGTCGCCATCCCTCAGCAACAGTCTTGGTTTCATGTCCGTCGAATCCTCGACTGTCACTCTCGCTAATATCCGCCGCGTTTTTTGCTCTGGAATTACAAACAAAACGAAAGGGTGACCATCCGATGAAGTCAATTGAAACACTTCAAAATCAGGAACCGGATTGAGGTATCTTTCGAGGAGTTGCCTCACTGTCGCCTCATCGAACTCATTCAGATTCTGTACAGGATGGAACGAGTGGGAGGCGTCATCCGCTCCAACGACCAAAAATTTCTCCGTCTCTATGCGCGAAGTAGCGATGGAGTGAATGTCTTTAACAAACTCGATTTTTTCCTTCAGCAGTTTGAAGGAACAAGAATGCTTGAGTTCGAACAGGGGGTGCTCTCCTATCTCACGCACCACCCGTTCAACCTCCTGTCGGTATTTCTCGACGCGGTCAGGCAGACTCTTTGCGGATTCGGCTTTCTCTGGCTGTGCCCCTTGTGCCATACACCAGAATCTACACTACTGGATTTCTGCGCACAGACGAAGGAAGGTTATCCGCGCATCGCCCATGTAGACTAGGTTCTATGCGCGTTGCGGTATTTGTTCCACTTTTCGATTGATGCCCGCGGACGAGGGGCTCCAGTTTTACAGCCGGATGCGCCAGGAGTTCGCCGCGCACCGCGGGTCAAAAGCATGAGCGCACAACCCGCAGCACATCGCTGCCTTTCCGAACCTGCTCGGGAAATGATGCGCACCCGTCGCGAAATCAATAGCATCGCCCGCAGAGGCGATCGAGGACGCCATCAGGCGATTGCCGGAACCAAGGCCACAACTCAGAGTCTGGTCTTCTTGGCAGACGCGATGATTGCATTGATGGCTTTCCAGTATTCCTTCTGGTAGTCATCGAAGCTGCCGCCCTGATTGAGCTCTCTTACCGCATTAAGTACGTCGCCCGCGACCTCGCTCTTCTCAAGAAAATCCGTGATGAACAAGCTTGTATTAAAGGCTACAGAGGTCTCTTCCATTGCCTGCTTGATTTCCTGCGGGTCTAGGTTACCGTCGACATCTTGCTGGACCAACGCCATGTTGAGGCGATTCAGGCCGGCCAAAACCCTCCGATATTCCTCCTTCTGATTATCGGCGAGCCATTGGCTCCGCTGCCATGATCTAACGAGAAAGTGACCAATCAAAATGCCGACAAGGGGACCAACGGCGGCCCAGACCGTGAGAAATATAGTGAACCACAAAGGCAGGAGCGGAACTTCGTTCATTCAGTGACCTCGAAACATGAGTGCGATCTGAACTCCGGCAAATACTGCCAAAACCACACCTATCATGATGTTCGCGAGCGCTAGCCGACTACCCGTTTTATCGAGATTCCGGATCGATTGGATAAGGGTCCCATAGCTTCCATGATCTTTCGAAGTTCCGCCGTTCCTGCTCCAATAACCTGCCCGCCCGGCGCGAGGTTGAGAATTTCAGCAACATCCTTATCAAGACCATCTAAATCCATCGCACCCCCTGTGCATTGACAGAATTGCCGACCATTGTACGATTTAAATAACCCCATCCCACAAACGATCAATGGCCCACGCCAAAGGCTATGTAGGTGCGTCTCTTGCCTCCAGGGCATCTGTCCGGGTTGCGCGGGTGAAGGATTACACTGCTTCGGTGCAGCGGTGAAACGATATTGGATTCGAGCAGTGTTTTGCGCGAGTGCAGGGCACAGTTTGAAAGGGGAGCGTCGAAGATGGAGCAACTATTTCGCACGACGATGTCCGGGCTTGAAACTGGTTTACGAGTAGCCCAGATCGCAACGTTTAATCTCATCTCCTGTGCAGGAGATCAGGATGCCGGACTGGTTCTCAGTAACCCCGCATTGTCCGATTTTGACCAGATACCCGTCCGCCACAAATCCCGAGTCATCGGCGTATTGGAACGAGACGAAACAGTCAAGGGCAGTGTGCGAGAGAATATGAGAATTCTCGACGATTCAGTGCTAGTTTCCTCGGACGAGCCCCTCACTAGGTTTGTACCTCTGTTAAAGAAATACCCATACCGATTGGTGCTTGTCGGGACCGAGATCAAAGGGATCGTCACTCGCAGCGACATAGCCAAGGCGCCGGTCCGGCTCTTAGCGTTCACGCTAGTGTCTCATCTGGAGATGGTCATGACTGACGTGATCCGAAAGCGCTGTCCCGACGACGAGGCTGTATTGCACTACCTTGACAAACAGCGCCAGAAGAAGCTGGAGGGCAGGCTCAAACGGAAACGGGGTCACAATCTCGTGCTGCCCATGATCGAGCTCGCGGACTTGAGCGACAAGAGGTATGTTCTGTCTGAGATTTACGCATTAGGCCAGAAGGCCGTGCAAGAACTCAAAGAAGTCGAGGAATTGCGCAACGCGGTAGCTCATGCGAGAGACTATGCCAAAACCGACGAGGATCTGAGCGCCTTCATAGAAAGGATGTCCCTCGCTCGAAGCTGGATAAAGAGAGTGCCGGAGCTAGGTCCTTAGAAGCGGGCCGCGATACCGAAGTTAGCCCCTGAGCCACGTTTCCTATAAAAACTACCACCGAATTTATGGCTACTGTTTATTCGCCTTGCTTTTCTGCAACCTCTCGCCCAGCCGCAGTGATCTCCCATAGCTTGCCACTTCTGCTTGAGAGCCAGCCCTCCTCGAACATGTGTTTTCGAGCGCGTCTAATCATCACGTGCCAACGCTCCCGCCCGCCTGCCATACGGGAACGGTCTCCGATTCGGAGATGAGGTCCCATTTGTCGAAGGAATTCGGCTTCGAGATCCCTCAAGGACGCCTTCCCGCCGAGGGCAAACAAGGATCGCGTGATCGGAGCATAGTACCGCCATCCCGCAAGTGAAACGTCGCCCGAGGCTTTATTTTGCGCATTGCCGGACCCGCAGACCTGCTTCCATTTCTGCTCGACGCCAGCGATTTCGTCGCGAAAGCCCATTAACTCCCGGCCTTTCGTCATCGCTGCTTCGGCTCGCTCGTAGTTTCCCTTCTTAGCGAGATCGGCAGCAGTTTGATTGATTTCCTTGATCGTCTGTCTCAGTGCCTTGCGAACACTACGTATGGCTTGAGAAACAGCTCGCTTATTTGGAATAGCCGGCATCACTGGCCTCCAGCTTTTGGTCCCTGGATCATCTGGTTCAAATCAAGGGGTCGGGTAAGAATTTGGATTCCCGATGGAGTTTTCCCTGTTTTGAAGACTTTCTCCCAATAATCGAGATTCTGCTTTGGTCCAAACACCGTCGTGCCTAGCTGTTTGTCGATCCAACAGGGCAGCGCCGCGACGCTTTCGAGGAATTTTGTGATTCGATCCCACAATGTGTCCGGTAGCGGCTGATGCAGGAGCCGTTCTTTGTCCAGCATCTGAGCAGTAAAGGCGAAATAGTGTTCTATCACCAGCCGTACCCAAGCCAGAATGTTCGAAAGAACCTCTTCACGCGCAACTCGCCAGGCCCGGAGATGGGGTTCCGGGATTGTTTCACCGTGCAGAACCTTGTTTTCAATCTTGTTGCCGCCGATTTCGGGATCCCACGAGTTCACGAAGAAAACGTCAGCGAAAATGCTCATCAATTTGATGAGCTGTTGGCGCTCTAAAACACGCGGGTTCTTGCCTTGCTCCATTCCTTGATCAATAGGAGAGTCTAGAGCCTTCTTGTAAAGAAACTCCTTGAAAAACGAACGCTCGATCGAATTGTAGGCAAGAGGACGGTCGGCCCCCTTGCCAGCCCACTCCACGAACTCCAGGAGCTTGTTCGAAGAGTCATGAGTTGCGGCGTCACGCTGGCTGTCAATAATGTAACGCGCCATTTCCCTACTTTCGCCTCTGAAGAATTTGACAAGATCTGCCTCTGAGAAGGAGTAGTCGTCGACCGCAAGCCCTCGCATGGTTCGATACTGATTGACGCGCTCGGCATACAATGTGCTCCCCAGATGCCGCATGACCGCGCTGTCAAATGCGATTTGGTGGAGTTTGCCCCCGGCATTGGTATTCGCATCCAACAGCACGTTAATGTCGGGTTCGACGAAGATTCTAACCGGCAGTTCTTTGATCCCTAGAAGAATCTGCGCGGCGGCTTTGTGTTGGCCATCGAAGACTTTGAGATAACCGGCACCGTCTTGCTGAGGCGCCCACCAGGCCAGTCCGACGTGAAGCTGGGGATTCTTGGAGAGAAATTCCTCGATCAGTCCGCGGATGCTCGAGCCAATGGACCGTGGATTGATCCGGTCATCATGGTGCAAATATTCAAGTGGCACGGACGCGAAAAACGTGTCCATCCCGCTGAGCTTGTCATGCAGGAGCGGAAACGTTTGAATCTTGTTGTCGCCAACTTCACTGAACGACAGCTCTACCCTGTCATCCTCTCGCCGGAGGCGAAGCAACGCTTTGGCTCCCCCATGTTTTTCAAGTACATCGCCGAGATTGGCGCCACGTTGACCGTGCTTTGTGGCTTGCTCCTGCAGCTTCTCGAACTCAGCCAGGCGGCGCGCAACCTCAAGGTTTGAAGCGCCCTTACTGCGATTGCAAGAGGCGTGCGTCAAAGCGAAGTTATTTTCAGAGTCCAATCCATCCTTGATCAATGGATCGATATGGTCAATGTCGAGTTGGCCCTTGTGGAGGATGAAATCAATGCGCTCATCACAGATGAAACAGCGGCCTTTCTGGCGGTCATGTAGTCGGCGCTCCAGTTGCGCTCGCTGCTCCACGTTTAGACCTGATAGGTATTTCGAGTGTGCCATTGTTATTCCTTTAAAACGTTAGAACCACAGTGTCCGAATGATACTCACGTCGCCAAACGGAGTTTCGAAAGCTGTCGGTACTTACTTCCGTAGGTCTGCCGCAATCTGCGCAAACTCGTCCAAGGCCGCCTGCAGATCCTCCGCGATCTCAGCGGCGATCACGTCGGGATCGGGGAGATTGGCCGAATCTTCCAGGCTTTCATCTTTGAGCCAGAAAATATCCAAGCTCACCTTGTCGCGCTTGAGCAAGTCATTGTAGGCGAAGGGCTTGAAACGCTCGGTTTCCTTGCGTTCGTGACGGTTCTCTGCGTTGTAGCTGGACACGAAGTCGTCGAGGTCGCCGCGTTTCACCGGATTTGTTTTCAGCGTGAAGTGCTCATTGGTCCGAAAGTCGTAAATCCAGAGCGTTTTCGTCCACGGAGTCGCGCTGGCCGGTTTGCGGTCGAAGAACAAAACGTTAGCCTTCACTCCCTGGGCGTAGAAGATTCCGGTCGGCAGACGCAGTAGGGTGTGAACGTCGGCCTGCTTCAGCAGTTCCCGCCGAATCGTCTCTCCGGCCCCGCCCTCGAACAGCACATTGTCGGGCACTACGATGGCCGCCCGGCCGTGAATCTTCAGACACGACTTCACATGCTGTAGAAAATTGAGTTGCTTGTTGCTGGTAGTCGCCCAGAAGTCGTCGCGGACGTAAGTCAGCGCCTCTTTGCTCTCGTCGCCTTCTTCGTTGATCACCGTAATGCTCGACTTCTTCCCGAAGGGCGGATTAGTCAGCACCATGTCGTAGGCGACTGAAGGCTTCTCGGCGAGGCTGTCTACGCCGCCATCAATTGGGCAGTCGTCGCCGCCGACGCCGTGCAGGTACAGGTTCATCACGCACAGCCGAGCCACGCTATCTACCAACTCATTTCCCGAGAGCGCCTTCAGTTTCAGGTGCTTCTTCTGGTCGCGGTCAAGCTCGTTGTGCTGGCTGACGTAGTCGTGCGCGATCAGCAAGAACCCACCGGTGCCGCAAGCCGGGTCGTGGACGGTCTGCCCCGGCGTCGGCCGCATCACGTCCACAATGGCCTGGATCAACGGCCGCGGCGTAAAGTACTGTCCCGCGCCGCCCTTTACGTCGGCTGCGTTTTTCTCCAGCAGGCCCTCGTAGGCGTCTCCCTTCACGTCGGCACCGAGCGAGGTCCACTGCTCTTTATCAATCAGGTCGGCGATCAGGCGGCGCAGCTTGGCCGGGTCCTGAATCTTGTTCTGCGCCTTGCGGAAGATCACGCCCAGCATGCCGCGCTCTTTGGCCAGCGTCTCCAGGATGTGCCGGTAGTGGATTTCCAGCGGATCGCCTTCCACATCCAGCAGGCTGGGCCAGTCGTAGCCCTTGGGGATGGTCGAGGGCTTGTTGAACGGCGGCCGCGTCTGCTCATCGGCCATCTTGAGGAAGAGCAGGAACGTAAGCTGCTCGACGTAGTCTCCATACGAGAGCCCGTCGTCCCGGAGGACGTTGCAGTAATTCCAGAGTTTCTGGACGATCGTTGTTGAGCCATTTGCCATTGGCATCCTACCTCTTAGCCAACACTTCCACACTCAACTTGGCCGCCACCTCTTAAACGACAAGTTGGTGGTCCGCTATTCGGGCTTCCTGCTATGTGAAGGTGATCCCATTCGTTTGAGACCTTCCATTCCTGCGTGTCCGCCCCACAAGGATCGCACAGGGAAGCGCTTTCGCGGTAAAGGCCTGCATAGTGGCCGAGGATTGAGTCGGTGATGGACTTTTCACGTTCAAGAGGCTGGGATGACTTCTGATAAGCCACTGCGGGCGTCGTTCCGAGCCAATTCGATCGTACTGACGATAATGCGCCTGCTTTCCATCCGCCAAACATTACATTGAAATAGTTCTCGCTCATTCGTTTGACAAGACTACCGTTATTGGGGTCTAGCAAACAGAAAAGGTTGCGAGATGGCTGATGGACCACGACGTGTTGATACGACAAAAACACTAAGTCGTAACGCGGATTGAGCTGAACCCAGAGAGGGTCGGGCGCAATATGGTCAATCAATCCTATGGCAGCTTCAGTTTTGTGCCGAAGGTTATGCGCCAAATACCACTGTAAAGCGATCTTGTTACCGCACACAGATGCCCTTGCTATTGCCGCAGTTGAACGCATCTCGTAGAAACCCGGGATACGCAAGTACTTCTGAAGGATCCTCTTCGGCCACCTGAAACGGGACGCCAGCTGAGCGTTGAAGCTTCTTTCTTCGAGTGAGAGGGCCCACACCTTTGATTCTGTTCTGTGGCCAGAGCACACCGGCCTCGAGATGACTTGGCTTAATTGTGCACCGAGCTGAGTGGCGCTATCCAGAATATAGTAAGGATTGAGTCCAAGAGCTTCTGACAAGAGCTGGACTGCTTTTTCACGATCCTTTTGCATGCGTGAAAGCATTACAGCAAGCCAGACTTTCGGAACAGGTGCGTATGGATTCCTTGATTCTGCTTCTATCAGTTTATCGGTTGCTTTGTTGAGTTCATGAAGCCTCGCCAGCGTCAAGCCTTCTAACAGCGGTCCAATTAGCATTTCTTCTTGAGTGCTGCGAATGTCTTTTAGGTCCTGGTGAATTTCGACGAGCTCAGGATTCAATTCTTCGAAAATGCGTTTTTCTACACGTTCAGCGAGCAGGTCAAGAACCTTTTCGCCAACCCATTTCAACGATCCCACTGCAAATGGCTCACTCATGAACGCTCTTTCGAAGTATTTCCTGAGAATGCGCGCCTGTGCCTCACTGGACCTTGGATGCGCTGCGCAGTAGATTCCGCAGTTCCGATTCTCCCTTTGGCGCGGATGTGCTCCAGCAGCATCGATGCAGACTCATCGTTGGGATCTTGTGGAACCAGCTTGCCTTCGAAGGCGCGCTTCAAGATGGACTGGCGCAGCCGATCGGCCCGCCGGATGCCGTGCCGCAGGGCAATGTCGGCATCTTCGATGGTTGAAATCTGCGAAGCAATTGCGTCGACAACCCGGACTTGCTCTTCGACCGGAGGGAGAGCAACTGGGAGTTCACGGAGGTTGTCGAGATTCAGGCCCGGTTTTCCCGCACCATAAGCTGCCTTTTCTAAGATTTTTCTGCCGTGCGCAGGAGATACGATCCAGAAATAGAGATATGCGGAAAGATCTGACACAACGGGTCGAACCAAGCCAACGTGTTGGCTCACATATGCTTCGCTCGACCCGACAAGAGCAATCGCGGTCTTAGTCACGTTGGCGCCGGTAATAGTGATCAGCAAGTCCTTTGGGTAAACGCGCGTGCGCTCCCCTTCGGCACCCTCAGGGACCTTTACATGGGCAACCTCACCGAGCGCCAGCCTGTCGGTCTTGATGTCTTGAGCGCGGATAAACACCGGACCTTCCGCAGCGTAATACTCTGCCCATCCCCGTGAGCCGCTCGTGATGACGCTGGACAGTTGGCCTAGCGTCGCCCATGTCCACCCTTTCGGCAGCGGAGGAAGGCCGGATGTGGCGAGTCGTCCAGGTTCTTTGTATTTCTTCTTCCAGTCGTCATCTTTTGTTGGCCCGCCAGCGACACGCATCTTGGCAATCTGCTCGGCTTCCCACTTGGCGCGGCGCTCCTTGAGGATCCGGGCGAGCAGTTGCTCGCCAGTCTCGTAGCTGCGGCCTTCCTTGCGGGCGAGTTCGGCTTCGGTGGGGACGAGGCGTCCTTCGCAGGCTGCCTTGAGCACCGCTGCCCGATAGCGCTTCAGGTTGGCCTGCACCCGCTTGAGCGCCGCCACCGCCGCATCGAGCCGCGTGAACTGCTTCTCGATCTCGGCGACGATGCGCGATTGTTCGTCCGATGGCGCAAGTGGGAATGGTATCCGCTTCGCCTTCGCGCCTGAAATTTCGAGGAATGTGGTGCCGCTCGCCAAAGCTACGGCCACATCTTTCGCAGCCCTCAAGTAGTAGTAGACATAGTCGGGCAAGATACCGTCAGGAAGTACGAAGCTCTTGAATCCCTGATTTGTCGAAATCGGATTCGCCGCGATGGCGACATACCCAATCGGAGCCCTGGAACTGAAAAGGACTGTCCCCTTCGGCATCAGCCGGGCACCGGAACTTGCCAGGCCGCGTTGGGTAATGTTTCTCGCACCCTTTTCGATCAGCTTTTGGGTATAGCCGGAGAGATCGGCCGGCGTGACCCAGGGCACCTCTCCGTCAGCAAAATTCTCGGGTTCGCCGGTTCGAGGAGTGCCGCCACCTATCACATCAGCTACGTCACCTGTGGTTGTCCAAATCCAAGATGGTGGAATATCCCAAATTCCGGACTGGCCATTAGTGCCGCTCACTGCACCAGCGCCTCATTCAATTCCTTCAAAATCGGTTCCAAATCCTTCCCGAACACCTGATAAGCCTTGCCCAGCCCGCCGCGCTGCACGAAGGGTTCGTACTCGAAGTCTTCGGACTCAATGGTCAGGCTGGCGGCGACGTGGTCACGAATAGCTTCCAGCCACTGCCGCTGCTCGGCAGTGAACTTGCGTCCATTCGATTCCTGTTGTGCCAGCCACTGGGCGAAGTTCTTGTGGACATCGTCGCGGAACGGATGCAGATCGCTCTGCTCGTGCATGGCAAAGCGCACCAGTGAAACCAGGTCGGCAAGCACGCGCTGTCCCGAGCCGCGCACCTTGGAGCGGTCGAGCGCCTGGTAAGCTTGCCAGAGGCGGTCTGCGGTCCAGGCCCGCGGCGGGCGCTCGATGGCTTTGGCCAGCTCGTCAATCTGCTTGAGCGTGAGCCGCTGCCGGTAAGGACGGCTGTAGAGAATTTGCAGCGCGGTGATCTCGTTCTTGTTCTCCCGGATGAACTGCTCGAACGACTGCACGATGCTCTGGGCTTTCTGCTTTGCAGCAGGATCGTGCCCGGCGGAGAGAAGCTGATCTTTGCTGACGGTATCAATCGTCTGCTCGTAAGAGCGGCGGATTTCGACGAGGCGGTTACGTAGGTTGGGATTCGTAGCAATAGGCTGAGCCGCTTCCTGGATGAGCTTGGTGGCGGCATGGTTGATCTGCTCGGGAGACGGCTCCTCTGCGCCGGTCGCCTTCTTTGCCGCTTCAAGTTGAGTATCAGGATCGAGCGCCTCCACGATGCGGCTAGTAATGTGCGCCAAAGTCTGGCCGGCAGTTTCTGCGAGTTGCTTGCGGTCGTCGTCGTTCAGTTCGCGGTCAAGTCGAGCCAAACGGGAAGCAAGAGAGCTGAGCACGTCCGGCTCTCGATTACCGAAAGAGACGGCTTCGAGGAGCTTCTCGAACGATACGGTGCGCTGGCGCTCCAACGGCCGAGTATCCGACATCTCTTCTTCGGACAGGCCGACTGCGTCGACGATGATGAAGTGGGTCTTGAATCTGGCATCGGGCGTGACGGCTTGCAGTTCGTCGGATTCGATCACCCGGGTGCCGCGGCCTTTCATTTGCTCAAAGAAATTCCGGCTGCGCACGGAACGCATGAAAAAGACGATCTCCAGGGGCTTGATGTCGGTCCCAGTTGCAATCATGTCCACCGTGACGGCGATGCGTGGATTGTAGCTGTTACGGAACGAAGAAAGCAGGTGTTCCGGCTTCGTCCCGGTATTGACCCACGTAACCTCTTCTACCTCGCTACCATCCTCCGCTCTCTTTTTGTTGACTACACGCGCCGTGCCCGTCCGATATGTGATCTTCTGGGCGAAGTCGTTCCCTTTGCCAAACTCCTCGCGCACGATCTGCACGATGTCGTCGGCATGGCTGTCATCCTTAGCAAAGATCAGGGTCTTGGGGACCTCGGTACGGCCGGGAAAGATCTCTGTGAAAAGACGATCGCGAAAGGTCTGAATGATCGTGCGGATCTGATCTTTGGCAACTACGCTACGGTCGAGTTCATTCGCTCCGTATTTGAAGTCGTCATCCAGTTGTTGCCACCGTACCTTGCGAGTGAGCTTGTCGCGTTTATCCACGTAAAAGCCGGCGTCCACTTTTGATCCGCGCTCGCTGATTAGGGTACTTATCCGATAGACCTCAAACCCGACGTTCACGCTGTCAGCCACCGCCTGTTCGTGGCTGTATTCCATGACCAGATTCTGATTAAAGAAGCCTAGAGTCTGCTTGGACGGTGTGGCGGTCAGGCCGACGATGAAGGCATCGAAATACTCAAGCACCTGCCGCCACAGGTTGTAAATGGATCGGTGGCACTCGTCGGTGACGATGAAGTCGAACGTTTCGATCGGAAGACTTGGGTTGTAGCTGACCGGAACAGGCTCATTCTGCAGGAGGGAGGTTTCGAAGCCGGATCGTTCCTCCAGTTCTGGATCGATCTCCTTTCCTTGAAGCATGGCGTAAAGGCGCTGGATGGTCGTGATGCACACCTTGCTGACATCGTCCAGCTTGTTCGATTGCATGCGCTGGACGTTGTACAACTCGGTGAATAGACGATTTTCTTCCGGTGTGCGGAACTTCTGGAATTCAGCCAGGGCCTGGCGTCCGAGGTTGCTGCGGTCCACCAGGAACAAGATGCGCTTTGACCCGGCGTGCTTGATAAGCCGGTAGATAGAGTTGCATGCAGTGAATGTCTTGCCACCGCCGCTGGCCATTTGGATGAGGGCTCGCGGGCGACCCTCGGCCAGAGACTTCTCCAAGTTGTGGATCGCAGTGATCTGAGCAGGACGAAGGCCGTCTGTGATGAGCGAGGGAAGAGTACGAAGCTTGGCGCGCAGCGTGGAGCCGGGGTGTTGGAGTTCTTGTGCAAGCCACTGGTCGAGCGTGTCGGGCCGGTGAAAGGCAAAGACGCTGCGGCTGCGGGCGTCGGGCTCCAGGAGATTGGTGAAGCGAGTCTCTACACCTGTGCTCTGGTACTGGAACGGCAGCGGTCGGCGAGGTGTAGTGAGATTGTCAGGAACGCCTTCGCTGTACTTGGTAGTCTGCAACTCGACGCCGGTGAGAGTGTCGCCTTCTTTCTTCGCCTCTACCACACCAATCGGCGCGCTATCCACGAATAGAAGATAGTCGGCTTCACCATGCCCGGACTTCATCGGGAACTCGCGCACCGCCACGCCGCGCCCCGCCGACAGATTCGTCTCTTTCTTGTGCTGTACGATCCAACCGGCAGCCGTGAGGAGGTTGTCGATATTCTCGCGAGCGCGGTCTTCGGGAGTTGTAGGCACGCTAACCGCGAATTATATAGCCACGCGGTGCGATTAACTGCAGCATTCTAGCGTCAGTTAACACTGGAACATCCATACCACGCCCGAGTCGCCAGGACAAAAAGCTGAGCTTCGAGACTCCTAACTGAGTGATTTGCGTCACCGACGTTTATGCCTCCCTGAAAGACTCTAGACGCCGCGACATTTCGGATAAGGTTCGACAATTTTCGATGCGCCAAACCGGGAGTACGTAGTGCGCTGAACCGCCAGCGCCGGACCCAAATAGTATTACTACAAGATTTGTGGTACTTTCCTCGTTTGTGAGTCTTCATGAGCACTGCCAGAGTTATTATTCATGACCTGCACCTTCCCTCAGGTAGGTGGCGACTGCGGCGAAGGGTTTTACTGTTCTCCTTCTCCTTCGCAGTCATAGCAATGATTCTCAGCGGTTCCTTGTTCTATGTCACGAATGTTTATCTCCCCGGCAAGACATTACAAGAAACAAACCGGAAGACCTTCGAGAGAATTCATTGCACTGGGGAAACGTGCGATGTGACGGAGATCGCAAATGATTTTGAGTTTGGTGGGGCTGACTATGTCCTAGATAAAGACACGAATTTTCTCTTGAGCTTCGAGCAGCCAGAGGGCGACTTCTCTGGTTTTGCCCTCCATCGTTCCGATCCAGCATTCATAGGTCGATTTCAAACACCCACGAGCGTTTTGACGCCGGCCGGAGAATCATGGCGACTCTATTCTGCTGTTGAAGAACTTGGCTCAAAGCGTGTAGCGATCATGGTCGGCTATGCAGAGCGGGCGTCCTGGAAAATGGACGTGCCTCTCCCCTCGGGCGGACTGATTGATGCAAAACTGAAGGAGCAACTGAATAAGATTCGAGGCTCCCTTCGGGAAGATAACGGGCGAGTGGAAGTTCCTGGGGCAGCAAGAAGGGTCGCTGTGGATGGGTATGAAGTGGTTGACGTAACAGACGATACAGTTCTGAGTGGGGGATATTGGATACCGGTCTATTTTCCGCGAGGCAAGCCGCTTCCACAGGACGGTCTTTCTTTTTATCGTGACAAGTATGATTTGTATCTATTGAGAACCGATGCTAACGAGCGCCTATTAGGAGTATCGAGTCAATCGATTGGTGACCTGCGGACCTTGGCGGCGCTATTTGCGCTGCTTATTCTCGTTTCGTGGTTTGCGGCATATCTTTCTGGAACCACCTTCTTGCGAAAGTATTTCGTGTTCAGCCAAAACCGTCTCCACACGGTAGAAGAGGGATTGAAGCTCGGGGAGGGTTCGAGCGTCGAGTTTAAGAGGAGCATCTCTTTTGAGAACCCCACCTCGATTGAACAGATTCTGCAGACGGTGACCGCCTTTGCCAACAGCGGCGATGGCACGATCTTCATAGGTATCGAAGATGATGGGAAGATCAAAGGGATTAAGTTAGACAGTCCAAAGGAAAAAGACCGCCTGTCGCAACGAATCTACCAGGTGATTCGGCAACGCGTTAAGCCGTCGCCTTCGATCCAAGTAGATTTTGTCGATCTGAGGGGCTTTGATATCTGTAGGATATTTGTTCCGCGGGGAGAGGACCCTCTATATTTTCTC
>Ga0210406_10001227_pt1 | contig 32327 bp, 31 predicted proteins | sample IncBWC30MmetaG_FD_155454 | JGI IMG/M metagenome (GOLD analysis project Ga0210406, IMG submission 155454) | Forest soil microbial communities from Barre Woods Harvard Forest LTER site, Petersham, Massachusetts, United States - Inc-BW-C-30-M | ecosystem: Environmental > Terrestrial > Soil >... | reverse complement strand
ATTTGGCCTCCAACAGATAGAGGTAGGAGGTTAGAATGTCTACCTACACGCACGAATCGATGACAAATCATCATGTTCCGAGGATCTGGGAGGTGCTTAGCGAGACCTTCCATCTCTGGCGGCAGCGCTATCGGGCGCGCCAGGAACTGACGCAATGGACGGATCGCGATCTCCGCGACGCCGGCGTGTCCTGGAGCGACGTGGTCCACGAAGCCGAAAAACCCTTCTGGCGGGCTTGAACCAGCAGCCAAGCCGGCGCCGCCTCCTGAGAGGGGCGCCGGCCAACTTCTTTCAGCTCCTGCTTTGTGCTGATCCTGGGAGGCGGCGATGATCGCGTTTCGGTTCGACAATCTGAAGCAATATACGGACGTCGTGCGCTCGCGCCTTGGTGAGGCCGTGACGGTGCGCTTCGTCGAGCCGCGCGATGCGGAGGAATTGCAGAACTATTTTCGCTCGCTCTCGACGCGCTCGCGCTACAGCCGCTTTCTCGGCGCGATGCGCGAATTGCCGAAGACCGTGCTCGACCATTTCACCCGCATGGACGACGGTTTTACCGTTGTCGCGACCATGCCGGTCGACGGGTTCGAGAGCATCGTCGGCGAGGCGCGCTATGCCTTCCATGGCGACAGCGACAACAGCTTCGAGTTTGGCTTGTCGATCGACGACCGTTGGCAGGGCCACGGGATCGGCGCGGCACTCCTGAAGAACCTCGAATGCCGGGCCGCCGCCCTCGGCGCCGAGCGGATTTTCGGCGACACGCTGCGCTCCAACGAGGCGATGATCAGCCTCGCGCGCAAAACAGGCTTTGCCTTCACAAACAGCCCCGGCGATTGGAAGCTGGTCCGGTTCGAGAAGCACATCGACGTTGCGCCGAAGGACATTCCCTGCGCGAGCTGGCGCATTGCGGCGTCATCCCGCCAGGCTGATGCGGCTTTCATTCGCTAGACCCTTTTTCGTTCCGATTGAATCGGAACGGAGGCTCTAGTTTCTTGTTTTGACGCGTTTTCTTCACGCGAACCGGTATCCACCCCCGGATCAAGTCCGAGGGCATGCTTCGCTCGAAAACGCTCTAATGGAAAGTTCACCTCGCCCGCTTGCGAGCCGCGGGCGGGGAGAGGGTTTCAAATCCGTGCTCAGCTTCCCCTGAACACGGGCTTGCGTTTCTCAATGAAGGCTTGCACCGCTTCCTTGTGATCCGCGGTCGTGGTCAGGCGGATCAACCTCTCGGCCTCGTGGTCGCGCGCGGTCGCAAAATCGAACAACAGCGCCTCGTCGAGATTGTCCTTCATGTAGCGCAGCGCCAGCGTCGGCCCATCGGCGATCGACTTGGCGAGCGCGAAGGCTTCCGCCTGCAATTTGTCGTCCGGCACCACGCGGTTGACGAGCCCGATCTGCTCGCATCTTGCGGCATCGATCCGCTCTGAGGTGAACATCAATTCGCGTGCTCGCGCCGTGCCGACCAGCCGCGACAGCAGCCAGGCGACGCCATAGTCGCCGCTCAACGCGACGCGGAGATAGCCGGTGGAGACGAATGCCGATTGCGCGGCGATGCGGATGTCGCAGGCCATCGCGATCGCGAGCCCGGCGCCGACTGCAGGACCGGGCAGGGCCGCAATCGTCGGCTTGCGCATCGAGGCGAGCGCGCCGGTCAGAAGCCGCTGCCGCTCCTGCAGGTCTGCGACCTTCTCTTCATAGGACATTTCGAGCTTCTGCGTGTCACGGTTCGCGCCCATGCCCTTGACATTGCCGCCGGCGCAGAACGCATTGCCCGCGCCGGTGATCAGGAGCGCGCCGACCTCGGTATTCTCGCCGCAGGTCCGGATCACGCGGCGCAGCGCCGGGCTCAGCGTGTCGGACAGCGCATTGCGCACCTCGGGACGGTTCAGCGTGATGATGCCGACGCGGTCGCGGATGACACAGAGCAGTTCGTCGGTGCCGGTATCGATTTTGGTCTCGTTGGTCATTTTGCTTTCCATGGATTTTGGTCGTGCTGCATTTGCCCGCTGATTTCAGTTCCTGCGCGTCTCCTGTTTCAATGTCTCTCCGTCGAGGGGTTCGTAGGGTGGGCAAAGGCGCATTGCGCCGTGCCCATCTTGTCTCACGGATAGTTCTCTTTGATCGTAGAAAGGTGGGCGCGCTATCGCTTTGCCCACCCTACGATCCGTCGACGACGACACCGTCTTCCGGGATGGTGCGACAGCACCAGACCCGGAATCTCGAGATTCCGGGTTCGTCGCTGACGCGACGCCCGGAATGACGTTGGAACTAAAACTTCTCCACCCATGGCCGCAATTCCAGTTCCCAGCTCCAGGCGCTGCGCGGCTGCTGCAACACGCTCCAATAGCTTGCCGCGATTGCGTCGGGATCGAGCATCGAGTCGGGCCGGTCGGGATCTTCGGTGCGGGTCCCGCTGCGGATGCCGCCATCGATGACGAAATGGGCGACATGGATGCCCTGCGGCGACAATTCGCGCGCGAGGCTCTGCGCCAGTCCGCGCAGCGCGAACTTGCCCATCGCGAACGGCGACGATTGCGCATAGCCCTTCACGCTTGCCGATGCCCCCGTGAACAGGATGGCGCCGTGCTTGTTGGGCAGCATGCGCCGGGCGGCCTGCTGCGCCACCAGGAAGCCGCCGAATGCGCTGGCTGCGTAGGCCTGCGCGACCTCCGCCGGCACCAGATCGATGAAGGCGCCGCGCGTCCTGGCGCCCGCGTTATAGACGACGAGGTCGGGTGTCCCGATCTCGCGCTCGACCAGGCCGAACAGGCGTTCGACCTCCTCGGCATTGGTTGCGTCGCAGGCATAGGCGCGCGCGCCGGTCTGGCCACAGAGCGGGCCGAGCTTCTCGATCTTGCGCGCGGCGAGCGCGACAGCGATCTTCTCGCGTGTGAACAGCCGCGCCAGCGAGGCGCTCAGGCCCTCGCCGGCGCCGACGATCAGGGCGGTCTCGTATTTTGGTGTTTCCATGGGCGTGCTTCCTTGACGGCAGGAATGACTGATCTATGTCCGCAATCCCGCGAGGCAACCCGCCGGGTCAAGGATCGGATCAAGTGTGGCCTTGTCGGGCGTGACCGCATATTTGGCGCGCAGCATGGCGAGCGAACGGGCGTGATATTTCTGTGGCTTCTGGGTCCAGATCGCATCGCCGAGCTTGACGCTGAACGCCTCCTTGCCTTCGGCAAGCGCCTTTTCGTTGGCGAGCGTCCAGCTCATGAATTGCGCGCCGACCTGGCGGGTGAGGATCGGCACGAGCGTGTCCTTCAGCATGTCCCAGCTCTCGAACGCCCCCTCCGCCCGTGGCCAGAGCATGCGTTGCACCCAATCGAGCACGCGCGGCGCACCGCCCTCGATCAGGGCGCCCGCGGTCGGATCGGTCCACAGCTCGTAGAACTGGCCCCATAGGCCAAAATCGCCGTAAGCCGGCCGGCCGCCGAACAGATAGGGCCGCGCCTGAAGATGCGCTTCCAACAATTGCAGCATGTCCTTGAAGCCGGTTTCGATCTGCGAGGACGTCACGTCGTTGGAGCCGACGAACCCCAGCCGCTCCGCCATGCGCGCCCGCACCTGCTGCGCAAAGGCGGCGTGCTGCTGCTCGCTCGCTTGCGGCGCCCGCATGCGCGCGATACGCCCGGCCGAACTGATCTGGTCGACATCGCGGCTCCAGCGGTAGTGAAACATCCATTTGTTGCCCCACTCGTCACCGAATTCCTCGATCAGCTCGGAAATAAAGCTCGCCAGGCTGTCATCGGGATGGATCGACGGTTGCGGAAACATCATTTCCATCTTGTCGATGATTGGCGTGGAGTCTTGTATGCCAACACCCTGCGGTGTCACCACCAGCGGGATGATCGGCAGTTTGGCGTATTTCGCGTACTCCGCCTCGCTTTCGGCATTGCGCAAAATCCATTGATGCGGAATGCCTTTATAGCGAAAATAGCTGCGGACCTTGACCGAATAGGGCGACATCTCGGCGCCGAACACGCGATAGAGATCCGCCATGGGTCGCCTCCCCTTTGGATTGGCCGGCGGCTTCATCGGCCGGTCCGCAGGATGATCCAGATCATCTGGAGCGGCAAGCCGAAGAATAACAAGCCCAAGAATAACAAGCACGAGAATAGAAAATAGAAAGTCGAAGATCAGGGCGGAACGAGCAGGAGACGAAGATGCACCAGCTCCTCAAGCACGATGTCACAGCCGGAGCGAACCAGCCGGGACTGCTCGCGCCGGACACGACGGGACTGAATTTCTATCGCGCCGATCCAGCGCTCACCGATCTCCTGCGTATCCATCTGCCCGACGCGCTGTTTCGCCATATCGAGCCGCATCTCGACCGGCTGGGGCACCTTGCAGGCGGCCATCTCGACGAATGCGCGCGGCTCGCCGACCGCCATGTCCCGGTGCTGCATCAGCGTGACCGTTTCGGCCGCGACGTGCAGTGGATCGAATATCACCCGGCCTATCGGGAATTGGAGCGCGCTGCGTTTGGCGAGTTCGGCATTCATGCGATGTCGATCCGCAAGGGCATTCTTGGCTGGCCGGACAAATATCCGGTGGTCGCCAAGCACGCCTTCACCTTCCTGTTCAACCAGGCCGAATTCGGTCTCGGCTGTCCGATCAATGTCACCGATGGCTGCGCCAAGCTGCTGGCTAATTTCGGCAGCGAGGCGCTGAAGGCCAGATATCTCGACGGCCTGACCCAGACCGACATGGACAAGCTGACCCAGGGCGGCCAGTTCATGACCGAGAAAGAAGGCGGCTCCGATGTCGGCACGCTGAGCACGACCGCCGTGCATGAGGGCGATCATTGGCGCCTCTACGGCGAGAAATGGTTCTGCTCGAACGCGGACGCCAAGGTCGTGATGCTGCTGGCGCGGCCGGAAAGCGCGCCCGGTGGCACGCGGGGCGTCGGCCTGTTTTTGATGCCGCGCACCCTCGATGACGGTTCGCAAAATCACTACCGGATCGTGCGGCTGAAGGACAAGCTCGGCACCCGCTCGATGGCCTCCGGCGAGATCAAGCTCGAAGGCGCGATTGCCTATGCGGTCGGCCGGCTCGACCGCGGCTTTGTGCAGATGGCCGAGATGGTCAACTCGTCGCGGCTGTCGAATGGCGTCAAATCCACCGCGCTGATGCGCCGCGCCCATCATGATGCAATGACGGTTGCGAAAAATCGCGTGGTGTTCGGCAGCCGCATCATCGATCTGCCGCTTGGGCAGCGGCAATTGCTGAAGATCATGCTTGCGACCGAGCAGGCGCTGTCGATGAGCTTCCTCACCGCCGACGCGCTCGATCACGCCGAAGCCGGCAGCCAGGATGCCGCGGCGCTGTTGCGCATCCTCACGCCGACGCTGAAATTCCGCGCCACCCGCGACGCGCGCAAGGTCTGCGGCGATGCGCTGGAGATGCGGGGCGGCATCGGCTACATTGAGGAGTTTGCGACCGCGCGGCTGCTGCGTGACGCTCATCTCGGCTCGATCTGGGAAGGCACCGGCAACATCGTCGCGCTCGACGCGCTGAAGCGCGCGATCGGCCGCCACGGCGCGGAATCCGCGCTGGCCGCCGATCTGCATGCCCGGCTCGACGACAGCACCAACGTGCCGCAGGGCTGGCGTGACCGATTGCACGAGTTGACCGACCGCGCGGTCGGCTTTGCACGCGAGGTCGCCGCGGGGGCCGAGAACGAGGCCGAGGCGCGGCGCGCCACAAGCCTGCTCTATCATGTCGCAAGCGCGGTCGCGCTCGCCTGGGAAGGCGGGCGCATTCATGAGATGCGCGGCGATGCACGGCGCCTCCTGCTGTCGCGACTGGTGATCGATCACCGCGTCTCGCCGAGCGATCCGTTCCATTTAGCGGAAAATACCGCGCAGGATGCGATCGCAAATCATCTGCTCGGCGACCGCGCCGTCGGCATGGTTGATGTTGGCGAACTGCTCCCGGCGGCGTAGGCTTGAGGCGATTGCCGGTGTGCGCGGGCTTGTCTCGGGGCGGCTCGCACGCGTGCTCTTGCAAAATAGACAAATAATAATTGACGAGGAAACGCCGATGAAGGCAGCCGTGCTGCACGAAGTGAACACGCCGCTTGCGATCGAAGATGTCAGCCTGCCGAATCCGGGGCCGCGCGAGGTGCTGATCCGCACCGCGGTCGCCGGCCTCTGCCACTCCGATCTGCATTTCATCGAGGGGCTCTATCCGCATCCGCTGCCAGCGGTTCTCGGCCATGAATCGGCCGGCGTGGTCGAGAAGGTCGGCTCCGACGTCAACTATGTGAAGCCGGGCGATCACGTCGTCACCTGTCTCTCGGTGTTCTGCGGCACCTGTGACAATTGCACCATGGGACGGCCGGTGCTGTGCACCGACACCACGGTGAAGATGCTGCCCGGCGCCTCCAACCGCCTGTCGTGGAATCGGCCGGAAAAGCTCAACCAGTTTCTCAATCTCTCGTCCTTCGCCGAGCAGATGCTGGTGCATGAGAATGCCATCGTCAAAATCCGCAACGACATGCCGCTGGATCTCGCCGCGCTGATCGGCTGCGGCGTGATCACTGGCTATGGCGCGGTGGTCAACACCGCGAAGGTGCAGGCCGGCGAGACCGTGGCGGTGATCGGCTGCGGCGGCGTCGGCATGGCGGCAATCAATGGTGCGGCGATCGCAGGCGCCGGCCGCATCATCGCGATCGACGTCAATCCCGCCAAGCTGCAGCTTGCCACGAAGCTCGGCGCGACCGACATCGTCGATCCCCGGAACGGCGACGTGGTGCAGCAGGTGCGCGAGCTCACCAAGGGCGGCGTGCATCACGCCTTCGAGGTGCTCGGGCGCAAGGAGACCGCCGAGCAGGCCTTTGCGATGTTGGCGCCGGGCGGGACTGCGACCATCGTCGGCATGATCCCGTTCGGCCAGAAGATCGAGCTGCACGGCTTCGACTTCCTGCGCGAGCGCAGGATTCAGGGCTCCTCGATGGGCTCGAACCATTTTCGCGTCGACATGCCGCGGCTGATCGAATTCTACATGCGCGGCAAGCTGCATCTGGAGGACTGGATCTCGGCGAAACTGAAGCTGTCCGAGATCAACGAAGGCTTTGCCAATATGAAAGCCGGCAAGACGCTGCGCAGCGTGGTTATGTTTAATAGCTGAGACGCTCCATCGGAGAGTATCACCGCGACACGTGCGCGGACACGGCGAGCCAGCGGCCGTTCTGCTTCGCCCAGCAGTCGGTATAACGGCCCTGCGCCTGCTGGCCGTCGGGTGTCGTATAGCTGGTTGCGCCGTGGATGATGGCGAAGTCGCCCATCACGCGGATCTTCACGTCATGGGCCTTCAGGTTCTTGATCGCGACGGGCTGCGCCGTCTGCTTCAGGAAGCCCGCGCGATCGACCAGCGACTTGTCGGGATTTGTGCAATAGAAATCCGCCGCCAGGATTTCGTCGAAGCGCTTGACGTCGGAATCTTGCACCGAGGCGACATAGTCGCGGTTCAGCATGGTCAGTTCGTCGATGTCCTTCGTCATGGATTTCCTCCGCTTCCTTGTCGTGCAGGGCACGCGTGAAAAACAGCGAACCCGGAATTTTTGTTCCAAAGCCTCTGGCTTTACGGCTTGCTGGACTAATCATCGAACATCGGTGGCGGCACGAAGCCGCCGACTTCGCGCTCGATCAGTTCGGCCAGCTTCAGCGGCGTACGATCCTCCAGCCACGGGCCGACGATCTGCACGCCGACCGGCAGGCCTTCGGCCGAGAGACCGAGCGGGATGGCGGTCGCGGGCAGGCCGGGCAGCGTGGCGATGCCGGGCCAGGCCAGTTGATCCGGATAGACATGGTCCTTTCCGTCGATCTTGATGCGGCGCCGTTCCTGCTCCGGCGAATGGTCGTGAGGATACGCCGGTGTCGGCATGATCGGGCAGATCACAGCGTCGAAGGATTTGAACAGCTCGTGCCATTGGACGCGCAGCCGCGCCCGCGCGCCATCGTCGAGCACCCAGTCGCGATGGCTTTGCGTGATGCCGCGCAGTCGTTCGGCGGCCAGGCTCTTGTTGTCGGAGGAAAGCTGCGCGGCGGCAGTCTTGGCGCCCTCAAGCACGTCCGGCAGGAAGAATGCTCCGAGGAACGACATGAGCCTGCGCATATAGAGACGCGAGGACTCGGCGAAATCCGGCAGCAGCGGGCTCTCGCGCGTGATGGCCGCGCCGGCTCTTGCAAGATCGCCCGCGAGCTTTTCAATCGCCGCACGAATGTCCTTGTCCGGCGGCAGGAGCGGATGCCCTTCGACGATGAGCACGCGAAAGCTCTTCACGTCGTCGTGCCGCGGTGCCGGCAGCGCGAGCTGGTAGCCGATCCCGGCATCGAGCGGGTCGGGACCAGCCATCACGTCAAGCAACAGCGAAAGATCGGCGGCGCCGCGCGCCATCGGGCCGACGACGGCCATGTCGCGGTCGTTCGGAAGCGGGGCAAAAGGCGGCGGCGTATGGCCGCGCATCGGTGCCAGGTTGAAGCTCGGCTTGTGCGCATAGACGCCGCAGTGAAATGCCGGCACCCGCAGCGAGCCGCCGATATCCGAGCCGAGCGAGAGCGGGCCATATCCCGCGGCGAGGGCCGCCGACGATCCGCCGGATGAGCCGCCCGGCGTGCGGCCGAGATCGAAGGGGTTGTTGGTGGTGCCGTAGATCTCGTTATAGCTCTGCCAGTCGGCGAGTCCGACCGGAACGTTGGTCTTGCCGATGATGACGCCGCCCGCATCCTTGACCCGCGCAACCGTCAGCGCATCTTCCTTCGGCTTGAAATCCTTCTGCGCCGGGAAGCCCCAGGTCGTGGGCAGGCCGGCGATGTTGTAGGATTCCTTGATGGTCAGGGGAATGCCGAGCAGCGGCCTGCTTTCGCCGCGCGCAATCGCCGCGTCGGCGGCGCGCGCCGCGTCAAGTCCGCGCTCGAAGTCGCGCACGCAGATCGCGTTGATCTTGCCGTCGTGGCGCTCGATGCGGCCGATCGCGTCCTCGGCCAATTCGACCGCGGACACTTGCTTCGCCTTCAACGCCGCCGAGAGTTCGACCGCGGTCTTGAAACTCCATTGCGATTTGGCCAAGGCTTCCTCCCACTCTTTGCACTTGATGATGCAAAGCCTAGCCGGAAGCCGCAAGCAAAGTTTGACGGGAATTGCTCGACGAAACCGTAGTCTCAGGCCGCGCCGATAAGGATGCCAACGCCGAGCACGATGACGCCGCCGAGCACGATCTGGAACACCGCCTGCAGGAATGGCGTGTCCATGTAACGGGTGCGGATATAGGCGATCGCCCATAATTCGAAGAACACGACGATGCCCGCGATCGCGGTGGCGATCCAGAACGCATTCGGCAGCGAATCCGGCACGAGATAGGGCAGGGTATGGCCGAGGCCGCCCAGCGTCGTCATCAGTCCGCAGGTCACGCCGCGCAGCCAAGGCGATCCGCGCCCGGTCAGCGAGCCGTCGTCCGACAAGGCTTCCGCAAAGCCCATGCTGATGCCGGCGCCGATTGAGGCGGCAAGTCCCACCAGGAAGGTCTGCCAGTTCTGATGCGTGGCAAAGGCCGCCGCGAACAGCGGCGCCAGGGTCGATACCGACCCGTCCATCAGTCCGGCGAGGCCCGGCTGAACATATTGCAGTACAAAGACGCGGCGGCGGGTCTTGTCCTCGGCCTCGCGCACGTCGGGCTTGAGGATCTCGCCGGTCAGTTTCACCGCCAGCTTTTCATGGCTCTTTTCGGCTTCCGCGAGATCGCCGAGCAATCGTCTGACGCCGACATCCTGGGCGCGCTCGGCGGCCTTGATGTAGAAGCGCTCGGCCTCGAACTCCATCGTTTCGGCTTCCTTGCGGATGGTGTCGAGCGGCAGATTCTTGGTCAGCCAGATCGGACGCCGGCGCAGGAAGCCGCGGACGTCCTCGCGGCGGATCGGCGGCAGGTTCTCGCCGAAACGCTGTTCATAGAGTTCGAGTAGCATGTGGCGATGGCCGCGCTCTTCTTCCGCCATTTCCTCGAACACCTTCGCCGAGTCCGGGTAGCGCTCCGCGAGATCCTCGGCGAATGTCATGTAGATGCGGCTGTCCTCTTCTTCGGACGCGATTGCGACCGCCAGCACTTCGCGCTCGGTCAAATCGGCAAAATTCTTCATCGAGGGACTTCCACAGTTTAGAACGTTTCTATCTCTATTTAGAACGTTTCTAAATTGTGTGTCAAATGCATCCGGACAGTCGCAACGATGCCGATTTGTTCGAGTGACGTTCCGTCGCCCGGGAACTCGTTGCGGCAGATGTCCGTTCGCGTTCCGCCAATCACTGCTCTGGAGTTCTCATGGAAAAGATCAAATACCGGCTGATCAATCAGCGGCTCGCTCCGCGCCGGACCAGGCTCGAAATTCCCGGCTGGGCGGGCCGGCGCGAGCCGCGCACAGACGGATCGCATGAGCAGGTCTGGCATTGCGTGCCGTTCTCGGAAGGCGTGCAATATGGCATCGAACTGTTCTACCCCTACGACAATGAGCTTCACGTCAGCACCAGGGACGGCCGGCTGGTGCTCGAAAGCGATTGGGGCGATCCGCCGGACAGTGGCGTGCAATGGCCGCCATTCCGCAATTTCGGCGACAATTATTATACGTATCAACTTCTACTCGATTTCCGGGTCGAGAAGGGCATGGCGATCAGGACTGAGCCGCATCCGCGGTTCTACACCGACCGCACCGATACCGTGCCGGTCGCGGTGCCGGCGTTGATCCGCAACTGGTGGCCGATGGTGTTCTTCTGCGTGTTCAAGGCGCCGGCCGAGGGCCGCAGCCATATTTTTCGGCCCGACGAACCGTTTGCGCAGATCATCGTCATTCCCGAGGAAGCGAACTTCGCCTTGGAGCCCATGAGCGAGGACGAAGCCGCCGAGCGCGAACTGCAGTCGCGGCGCATCTTTGCCAACAGGCCGAAGCTTTCGGCGGGAACGGAGTGGACGTCATCGACCGACACGGTGTTCGACGGCACCTACCGGCATCTGCATCGGGCCGCGAAGGAAAAGGCGCGTCAGGACTAGAGAGCATCCGCCGATCATGTTGCAGCGTGTAGGAAGGATTGAGCGGCAGGCTCTACCCTTCCTCCAGCGTCATTCCGGGATGCGCCGCAAGGCGCAGACCCGGAATCTCGAGATTCCGGGTTCGATGCTGACGCATCGCCCCGGAATGACGTCGTAATGGTTGTTACGACGCTGATTTGGGAATCCCTAATCGATTCACTCTGCTCGGCGAACGCTTCTAGTCCAATCGCACGCCAAGGATGATCGACAGAAGCTCATCGACAGACGGCTCAAGCTTCGAGCGACAAACGAAGGACCCCGGAACGCGAGCTCTGGGGTCCTTTTTTCAGCGGATGCTGTGAGCGATCAAAAATGATGGTGATGGTGATGATGATGGTGGCGGCGATGCGGCAGGACCACGACGATGGGCGACCGCCGCCGCACGTGGTGGTGGTGGTGATGGTGGTGATGATGGAATTGGGCGAGCTGAACGTTGTCCTTCGCCGACTGCGCCGGGGCCTGTTCATCGATCGCCTGCAACAGCGCCTTGGCGTTCGGGATCGGCTCCAGCAGATCGGCGAATGAGTTCGCCTGCAAGGTATCTGCAGGAACCGGTGCTGGCGCGGGCGCAGCCTGGGCAGCGTTCAACGTTCCGAGCGTCGCCACTGCTCCCAAAAGTCCAGCGATCTTCTTGTCCATAAAATCTCTCCAAAGCACCAGCCCCGCGGCGCAACGCGAAGCATCAGTCAATGTTCCGCTGCTTTTGAGGCTGACCGGAAACGAAGGAGACTCTGAGCCGTCAATTGCTGGTGAGTGTGCCGTGAGCATTTCGCAAGAACTGCAGCTAAACCGTTGCCGCCTTGTTCGGCCAGTAGCGGTCGCGCAGGTGCCGCTTCACGAGCTTGCCGGTCGGCGTGCGCGGCAGGTCGGCCTCGAAATCGATCGAGCGCGGGCATTTGATCGGCGACAAATGCTTGCGGCAGAACAGCATCAGTTCGTTCTCCAGTTGCTTGCCAGCGCGCGCCATGTCGTGCGGCTGCACAACCGCCTTGACCTCCTCGCCCATGTCCTCGTTCGGGATGCCAAACACTGCGACGTCGGCGACGTCAGGGTGGGTGATCAGCACGTCCTCGGTCTCCTGCGGATAGATGTTCACGCCGCCGGAGATGATCATGTAGGATTTGCGATCGGTCAGGTAGAGAAAACCGTCGGCATCGACATAGCCGACGTCGCCCATCGTCGACCAGCCGCGCGCATTATACGCGCGCTTCGTCTTCTCCGGATCGTTGTGATAGGAGAACTCGCCCCCGTCGGCAAAATAGACCGCGCCGATCTGTCCCGTCGGCGCTTCCTCATCGTTATCGTCGAGGATCTTGATCTTGCCGACCACGGCGCGGCCGACGCTGCCGCGATGGGCAAGCCATTGCTGCGAGGTACAGACCGTGGCGCCATTGCCTTCGGAGCCGGCGTAGTACTCGATCAGGATCGGTCCCCACCATTCGATCATCTTCGCTTTCACGTCGACCGGGCAGGGCGCCGCAGCGTGGATCGCGCCCTTCAGCGAGGAGACGTCGTAGCGTTTGCGCACCTCGTCAGGCAACTTCAGCATGCGCACGAACATGGTCGGCACGAACTGCGCCTGCGTCACCTTGTGCTTCTCGATCAGCTTGAGGCATTCTTCGGCGTCGAAGGATTCCATGATGATCGACGTGGCGCCAAGCGCGATCGCGGTCATGTTGAAGCGCAGGGGCGCGGCATGATAGAGCGGCGCCGGCGAAAGATAGATGCTGTCCGCGCCCAAGCCGCACATGTGGCCGCAGAGAATCAGCATGAACGGGCTCGGTTGGTCGATCGGCTTGCCCTCGAACGGCCTCTTGATGCCCTTCGGCCGGCCGGTGGTGCCGGACGAATACAGCATGTCGTAACCTGAGACCTGATCCGCGATTGGCGTGGTCGGCTGCCCGCCCGCCTCATTGTCCCACGAACGGAAGCCGGGGAGCGGCTGATCGAGCATGAAGAAGGCAGGCTCGCCCGGCGCGCCCGTGACGAGGTCCTTGATCTGCTCGGCGCATTTCGGCGTCGTGATGACGACCTTCGCACCGCAATCCTTCACGATGTAGTCGATCTCGTCCTGGGTCAGATAGCGGCTGATCGCTGTGTAATAGAGCCCCGCGCGCGCCGCCGCCCAGCAGATTTCCAGGAAGGCGAGACGGTTCTCCATCAGCAGCGCGATGTGGTCCCCGGCCTTCAGCCCCAGCGCGCGGAACAATTGTGCTCCCTGGTTCGAGAGCTCATCGAGCTCGCGATAGGTGATGGCCTTGCCGGTGCCGGCCATCTGATATGCGATCTTGTTGGGATGGGTGCAGGCGTGGATGGACGGGTGAGTCATGGCTTTCCCCACGAGGAAGAGGCGAATAGCGAGTATTCACTACTCGGTATTCGCCTCGCGCCACTCACTATTCGCTATTCGCCGTTCGCTTTCGCGCGAGCGGATTTTTACAGCCGCTCCACAATCGTGACATTGGCCATGCCGCCGCCTTCGCACATGGTCTGCAGGCCATAGCGCTTGTTGCGCTGTCTCAGTGCATTCACCAGCGTCGTCATCAGCTTCGTGCCGGAGCCGCCGAGCGGATGGCCGAGCGCGATCGCGCCGCCATTGACGTTGAGCCCGTCGGGGTCGGCGCCGGTGGTCTTCAGCCATGCCGTCGGCACCGACGCGAAGGCCTCGTTGACTTCGAACAGATCGATGTCGTCGATCTTCATGCCGGTCTTCTTCAGCGCGCGCTCGGTCGCGTGCAGCGGCGCGTCCAGCATGATGACGGGATCGCCGCCCGTCATGGTCATGTGATGGATGCGTGCCATCGGCTTGATGCCGAGCTGCTTCAAGCCCTTCTCGTTGACCACGAGCACGCCGGAGGCCCCGTCGCAGATCTGGCTGGCGCTGGCGGCGGTGAGCTTGCCGTTCTCGGCGATCAGCTTGACTCCCTTGATGCCGTCCAGGCTGACGTCGAAACGGATGCCTTCATCGATATTGTGCGTATCGGTCGAGCCGTCGGCGCGGGTGATCTGAACAGGAACGATCTCGTCCTTGAAGCGGCCGGCCTGTGTCGCGGCGATCGCGCGCTGGTGGCTGCCATAGGAATATTCATCGAGCTCGTCTTTGGAGAGGCCGTATTTCGCGGCCATCATCTCGGCACCGGTGAACTGGCTGAACACGATGTTGGGATAGCGCTTCTCGATGTTCGGGCTCTTGTAGTGGCCGAAACCGTTCTTGGCCGGCAGCGACGAGGCAAGGCCCATCGGCACCCGCGTCATCGATTCCACGCCCGCGGCGATCACGACATCCATGGCGCCCGACATCACGGCTTGTGCGGCGAAGTGCAGCGCTTGCTGCGAGGAGCCGCACTGCCGGTCGATCGAGGTGCCGGGCACGCTCTCGGGCAGCTTCGAGGCCATGATGGCGTTGCGCGCGATGTTGTTGGACTGCTCGCCGGCCTGCATCACGCAGCCCATGATGACGTCCTCGATTTGCGCCGGGTCGGCACCCGACCGCTCGACCAGCGAGTCGAGCACGACCGCGGCGAGATCGGCCGGATGCCAGCCCGCAAGACGCCCTCCCTTGCGGCCGCCTGCGGTGCGGGCGGCGGCGACGATGTAAGCCTCGGCCATCTCTTCTCTCCCTGTTGTTCCTGGATGACGGACGGATTTACGGTGGGTGATGGATTTAGTCAATCAATCAATTAACTCTTGAGATGCGCGCCGGCTTGGGCTTATGTGGCCGCCGAAATTTGCCACCACGGCGGGGATTGCGGGCAGCAGACAGGACAGAAGTTGAACACCAACGTACCGACCAGGCTTCAGACTGCAAGGAATACCACCGCCGAGAAACTTCTCGATGCGGCGAGCGAATTGATGATCGAGCGCTCCGCGATCGAGGTGTCATTGAGCGACATTGCCCAGAAGTCCGGAGCCAACGCCGCGCTGGTGAAATATCATTTCGGCAACAAGGACGGGTTGCTGTTGGCGCTGCTTGCGCGCGACGCCGCGACCGAGATGGCCAATCTCGAATATCTGCTGGCGCAGCCGATCACCCCGACCGAGAAACTGAAGCTGCATATCGGCGGCATCATCCGCGCCTACCGCCGGTTTCCCTATATGAACCGGCTCATTCATTGTCTCCTGCATGAGAGCAGTCAGGAGGCCGCGGACGAGGTCTCGAAATTCTTCGTCGCGCCGCTATTGGATTTTCACCGCCGCCTGCTCGCCGAGGGCATCAAGGCCGGTGAGTTCCGCAAGATTGATCCGGTCCTGTTCTACACCAGCCTGATCGGTGCCTGTGATCACCTGTTCTTCGGCCGGCACGCGATGTCGCGCGCGACCGGCATCGGTCCCGTCACCGACGATGTTTGCCGCGACTACATCAAGCACATGGAAGCGCTGATCTGCGGAGGCATGCTGAAGGAAAAGGAGCGAGTAGCGAACAGCGAATAGAAGGTCGCCTTTTCTATTCGCTACTCACTATTCGCTATTCGCCAAGTCCAGAGAAGAAACGCCCAAGGAGAGGTCCTACGATGCATTTGAAAGATGTTGCCGTTCTCATCACCGGCGGTGGCTCGGGTCTCGGCGCCGCCACCGCGCGCGCCATGGCCGCAAAAGGTGCCAAGATCGCCGTGCTCGACCAGAGCAAGGAGAATGCCGAGAAGGTCGCGGCGGAAGTGAAGGGCGTTGCCGTTCAGGCCGACGTCACCGACGAGGAGCAGGTCAAGGCCGGCCTTGCAAAAGCGGAAGCCGCGCATGGCATCGCGCGCGTGCTGGTGAATTGCGCCGGCATCGGCGGCTCGCAGCGGATTGTCGGCAGGGATGGCGTCTATCCGCTGGCGAAGTTCGCGCGGATCATCAATGTCAATCTGATCGGCACGTTCAACGTGCTGCGGCTGTTCGCCGAGCGCCTCGTGACCGCCGAGCCCATTGGCGAAGAGCGCGGCGTCATCATCAACACCGCGAGCGTCGCCGCCTATGAGGGCCAGATCGGCCAGATCGCCTATTCCGCGTCGAAGGGCGGCGTGGTTGGCCTGACCCTGCCGGCGGCGCGCGATCTCGCGAGCCAGAAGATTCGTGTCAACACGATCGCGCCGGGCCTGTTCCTGACGCCGCTGCTGATGGGCCTGAACGAAGAGGCGCGCAAGAGCCTCGGCGCGCAGGTGCCGCATCCGGCGCGGCTCGGCGACGCCTCCGAATACGGCAATCTCGCGGTCCACATCGTCGAGAACGCGATGCTGAACGGCGAGACCATCCGCCTCGACGGCGCGATCCGCATGGCGCCTCGCTGATGCCTCTTACCCTCTCCCCTTGTGGGAGAGGGTGGCGCCGAAGGCGCCGGGTGAGGGGTTCTCACCAGTGGCACCCCTCACCGAATCGAATGCGAGGCTGACGTCGGAACTGCCCTCTCCCGCAAGGGGAGAGGGCACAACAACAGACACCGTGATTAAATGGAAGCGCAGGAGCATCGCGTGACTCAACCGCTTCTGATCGAACATGACGACGGGATCGACCGGGTAACGCTCAATCGCCCGGACAGTCTGAACGCGCTCGATCCGCTGATCGATGCGCTGGCGTCGCCGGTCGGCCTGAGGCTCTCCAAGGAATGTCTCAACATGGCCGTCGGTGCCGGCTCGCTCGAATCTGTCATTGCGATGGAAGACCGCAATCAGGTCCTGTGCAGCCGCTCGGAAGATTTCCAAGAAGCCATCAGGGCCTTTCTTGAAAAACGAAAGCCGGTTTATATCAGACGATAAGACATACAAAGAAGACACACAAAGAAGAAGGGTCCGCAAAGGACCGATATTTCGGGAGACGCAATATGAATGGGAATGCGGCGACGGTGCTTGAGAAGCCCGCCTTTCGCAAGATCGAATGGTTGAAGCGCGACATCGCGGTCCAGCGGCGGGATGACGGCGTCATCACCCTGAAGTCGCGGATTGCCTTGATGCCTTACGAGACGCACATCCCGGCCTCGCTTGCGAAGTGGGCGAAAGAAGCGCCCGATCGCATCTGGCTGGCGCAACGCGCGGGCACGAATCGGCAGTGGCGCAAAGTGTCCTACGGCGAAGCCAAGCGCATCGTCGATGGCCTGACGCAGGGGCTGCTCAATCTCGGGCTCGACGACGGCAGCCCGGTCGCGATCCTCTCCGGCAATTCGATCGAACATGCGCTGATGACGCAGGCTGCGATGCAGGCGCGCCTGCCCGCAGCACCAGTGTCGCCGGCCTATTCCCTGATGAGCCAGGATCACCTCAAGCTGAAATATCTGTTCGACCTGATCAGGCCCAAGGTCGTGATGGTGCAGGACGGGCCGGCATTCGCGAGGGCATTGAATGCGCTCGATCTCGACGGCGTCACCGTCGTGCATGTCACGCGTGCTTGCGAGGGTATGACAAGCGTCGGCTTTGCCGATCTTGCGGCAACGCCCGTCACCAAAGATGTGGAAGAGTCGATCGCCGCGATCACGCCGGACACTGTCGGCAAGCTGCTGTTCACCTCGGGCTCGACCGGCATGCCCAAGGCCGTCATCAACTCGCAGGAGATGATGTGCGCCAATGCGGCGATGATGATGCAGGTGCGGCCGCGTCAGGCCGGCGGGCCGCCGCCGATCGTTCTCGACTGGATGCCGTGGAATCATACGATGGGCGGCAATGCGGCGTTCAATCCGGTGCTGGTCGATGGCGGCACGCTCTATATCGATGATGGCCGTCCGGTGCCGGGCCAATTCGAGGAGACGCTGCGAAACCTGCATGAAGTTTCGCCGACCTATTACGCCAATGTGCCGGCCGGCTATGCCGCGCTCGCCGCCGCGATGGAAAAGGACGACGCGCTGTGCCGCAGCTTCTTCAAGAATCTCAGCCTGATGGCCTATGGCGGCGCGCGGCTGCCCGACGATCTCTATGATCGCATGCAGGCGCTCGCGGTGCGTGCCACCGGCGAGCGCATCGTGTTCTATACCGGCTGGGGCTCGACCGAGACCGCGCCGACCTCGACCGGCACTTACTGGGACACCGAGCGCGTCGGCCTGATCGGGCTGCCGTTTCCTGGCGTCGAATTGAAGATGGTGCCGTGCGGCCCGAAATATGAATTGCGGCTGCGCGGGGTCAATGTCACGCCCGGCTATTTCGGCCGGCCCGACCTCACCAAGGCCGCCTTCGATGAAGAAGGCTTCTATTGCATCGGCGATGCTGGCGTGTTCGTCGATCCCGACGACCCGCTGCAGGGAATCATTTTTGCCGGCCGCGTGGTGGAGGATTTCAAGCTCACGACGGGCACCTTCGTGCATGTCGGCTCGCTGCGCACGGACGCGATCGCCGCGGCGACACCGGTGATCCAGGACGCCCTGGTCGCGGGGCAGGATCGTCCGTTCATCGGCCTGCTCGCGTGGCCCAATCTGCACGCCTGCCGCCAGATCACCGGCAATCCCGACGCGAGCTATGCAGATGTCGTCGGGCATCCCGAAGTCATCGCCTGCGTCAAGCACGGGCTCGACGCGCATAACAGATCGACCGCGGGCGCAAGCAGCATGCGGATTGCGCGTGCGATGCTGATGGTCGAGCCGCCCTCGATCGACGGCAATGAATTGACCGACAAGGGCTATATCAACCAGCGCGCCGGCCTCGAACGCCGCACCGCGCTGGTGGAACGACTTTATGCCGACACGCCCGGCGAAGATGTGATCGTGCTGCAATGAAGATGATGCTCACCCTGCATCGTCATTCCGGGGCAGCTCCGCGGGGCTGAATCCGGAATCCAGAGGTTTACTTACATCGAGATTTTCGGGTTCCCGTTCTCAACGTGCCCCGAATGACAGCAAGTAAAAGGTAGGCGCCATGAATTTCGATTTCTCCGACGATCAGAAGCAATTGCGCGACCAGGCGCGGAAATTCCTCAGCGAGAAATGCGCGCCGAAGGCGGTGCGCGTGGTGCTCGACGGCAAGGAGCCGTATGACCGCGAGCTGTGGAAGGGGCTTGCCGAAATGGGCTTTCTCGGCGTCGCAATCCCCGAGCAATTCGGCGGCGCGGGCGCGGGGCATCTGGAGCTGTGCGTGATCGCGGAGGAAATGGGCCGGGCGCTGGCGCCGGTGCCGTTCTCGTCCACCGTTTATCTCGCCGCCGAAGCGCTGCTGCTTGCCGGCAGCGACGCGCAGAAGCAGAAATGGCTGCCGAAGATAGCGTCCGGAGAGGCGATCGGCACGCTGGCGCTGTTCGAGGGCAAGGGCAATCCGTCACCGCAGGCGATCAAGCTCACCGCGTCCGGCAGCACGCTGAACGGCGTCAAGAAGCCGGTGCCGGATGGCGCGATCGCCGATTTCGCCGTCGTCGCGGCGCGCACCGGATCGAGCGGGCGGGAAACCGACATTTCGCTGTTCGTGGTCGACATGAAGGGCGGCGTCGAGGCCAAGGCGCTGACCAATGTCGATCCGACCCGCGGTCAGGCCGAAGTCACCTTCAAGGATTGCAAGGCGGAGCCGCTCGGCGCGACGGGCGAGGGCTGGAGCATCATCACCCAGGTGCTCGATCGCGCCGCGGTGCTGATCGCGTTCGAGCAGGTCGGCGGCGCCGATCGCGCGCTGGAAATGGGCCGTGACTATGCGCTCGAACGCATCGCCTTCGGCCGGCCGATCGGCTCGTTCCAGGCGGTCAAGCACATCCTTGCCGATATGTACGTCTCGGCGACGCTGGCGCGCTCCAACTGCTATTACGGCGCCTGGGCGCTCTCGACCAATGCGTCGGAATTGCCGGAAGCGGCTGCCTCCGCGCGCATCAGCGCCACGCTGGCGTTCCAGCATTGTGCGAAGAACAACATCCAGGTCCATGGCGGCATGGGTTTCACCTGGGAGTTCGACTGCCACATGTACTACCGCCGCTCCAATGCGCTTGCGCTGGCGCTCGGCAGCCAGTCCTATTGGGAGGACGCGCTGATCGACCGCATGCGCAAGAAGAACGCGGCTTAGTTCCATGCGTCATTCCGGGGTGCAGCCGAACGCTGCGAATCCGGAATCTCGAGATGAATAACTTCTGGATTCCGGATCGATCCGCGACGCGCGGATCGTCCGGAATGACGAGGCGAAGAGGACGACGCGAATGAACTTCGACGACACCCCGCAGGAGGCCGCGTTCCGCGCCGAGGCGCGAAGCTGGATCGCGGCCAATGCGCCGAAGCAATATGAGGAAGAGCTGCGCAAATCCTCGCTCGGGCGCACACGGCTCAAGGACGCCAACATTCTCGAGGTCGCGAAAGCCTGGCAGAAGAAGAAGGCCGATGCCGGCTGGGCCTGCCTGCACTGGCCGAAGGCGTATGGCGGCCGTGGCGCCTCGCCGATCGAGCGCGTGATCTGGCAGCAGGAGGAGGGGCCCTTCGGCAAGCTGAGCGGGATGTTCATCATCGGCCATGGCATGTGCGGGCCGACCATGATGGCGTTCGCGGGCGAAGAGCAGAAGCGCAAATATCTGCCGCCGCTTGCCTCCGGCGAAAAGATCTGGTGCCAGTTGTTCTCCGAGCCTGCCGGCGGCTCCGACGTTGCGGGCCTGCGCACGCGTGCGGAAAAGCAGGGCGACGACTGGATCATCAACGGCCAGAAGATCTGGACCTCAGGCGCGCATTATTCCGACTACGGCATCCTGCTCACGCGCACCGATCCCAATGTGCCCAAGCACAAGGGGCTCACCATGTTCTTCCTCGATATGAAGAGCAAAGGTGTCGAGGTGCGGCCGATCAAGCAGGCGAGCGGCCAGTCGGACTTCAACGAGGTCTATTTCACCGACGTCAAAATTCCCGACAGCCAGCGGCTTGGCGAGGTCAATGACGGCTGGAACGTGTCGCTGACCACGCTGATGAATGAGCGCATGTCGATCGGCGCGGGGGTTTCGACCGGCTTCCCCGAACTGTTCGAGTTCTGCAGCAATCTGATGCTGGAGGATGGGCTTGCGATCGAGGACCGCAACGTGCGCTCGAAGCTTGCGAACTGGGCGGTGAAGGCAAGCGGGCTGAAATATACCAGCTTCCGCGCCATCTCGGCCTTGTCGCGCGGCGAGCGGCCGGGGCCGGAAAACTCGATCGGCAAGCTCGTTGCGGGCTCGATGATCCAGGATGTCGCGATGTTCGCGCTCGATCTGCAAGGCGCGGCCGGTGTCCTGAGTGGTCCCGAAGCGGAGCTTGCCGGCAAATTCCAGGCGATGCTGCTGCGTGCGCCCGGCACCCGTGTCGAAGGCGGCACCGACGAGATCATGCGCAACATCATCGCCGAGCGCGTGCTCGGCCTGCCCGGCGATATCAGGGTCGACAAGGATGTGCCGTTCAACCAGATACCGACGAAGGGGCGAAGGTAGCGCAAAGGAGCTAGCGCCGTCATTCCGGGATGCGCCGAAAGGCGCAGACCCGGAATCCAGAGGTTGTGGATCGAGATTCCGGGTTCGCGCTGGCGCGCGCCCCGGAATGACCGGAGAGAGGATGCGCCAAATGAATTTCGACGATACGCCGCAGGAAGCCGAGTTCCGCGCCATCGCGCGCAAATGGATCGATGCCAATGCGCCGAAGGAGCTGGAGGCGGAGCTTTCGCAATCCTCGCTCGGCCGCATCCGGCTGCAGAATCACGACATGGTCGAGGTCGGCAAGGCCTGGCAGAAGAAGAAGTCGGATGCCGGCTGGGCCTGCCTGCACTGGCCCAAGGACTATGGCGGCCGCGGCGCGAGCCCGATCGAGCGGGTGATCTGGCAGCAGGAGGAAGGCATCTATGGCAAGCTGACGCAGCCGTTTCAGATCGGCGAGGGCATGTGCGGGCCGACCGTGATGGCCTATGGCAACGAGGACGCGAAGCGGCGCTATCTGCCCAAGCTCGCCTCGGGTGAGGAAATCTGGTGTCAGTTGTTCTCCGAGCCCGCCGGCGGCTCCGACGTCGCGGGTTTGCGCACGCGCGCCGAAAAGAGAGGCGACGACTGGATCGTCAACGGCCAGAAGATCTGGACCTCGGGCGCGCATTATTCCGACTACGGGCTTCTGATCACCCGCACCGATCCCAACGTGCCCAAGCACAAGGGATTGACCATGTTCTTCCTGGACATGAAGAGCAAAGGCGTCGAGGTGCGGCCGATCAAGCAGGCCAACAGCATGCAGGAGTTCAACGAGGTCTATTTCACCGATGTCGTGATCCCGGACAGCCAGCGTCTCGGCGATGTCGGCGACGGCTGGAACGTTTCACTGACCACGCTGATGAACGAGCGCATGTCGATCGGCGCGCGCCTTGCGACCGGCTTCCCGGAGATATTCGAGTTCTGCTCCAACCTGATGCTGGAGGACGGGCTGGCAATCGACGATCGCGCCACGCGTTCGAAGCTCGCGAATTGGGCGGTCAAGGCGAGCGGGCTGAAATACACCAGCTATCGGGCGATCTCGGCGCTGTCGCGCGGCGAGCGTCCGGGCCCTGAAAACTCGATCGGCAAGCTCATTGCCGGTTCGATGCTGCAGGACATCGCGATGTATGCGATGGACCTGGAAGGCGCGGCCGGCGTGCTCACCGGAGCTGCGGAAGAGCAGGCGCGCGGCCAGTTCCAGCAGATGATGCTGAGCTCGCCCTCGATGCGGATTGCCGGCGGCACCGACGAGATCCTGCGCAACATCATCGCCGAGCGCGTGCTCGGCCTGCCCGGCGATATCAGGGTGGACAAGGACGTGCCCTTCAACAAGATCCCGACCAAGGGGCGGGGCTAGCGCCGTGTTTCCGGGATGCTCCCCGACACGCAGGCCGCGTTCCATAGGGTGGGCATCGCGTGCGATGCCCACCGCCCTTGCAATCAACCGGTGGGCACGCTTAGCCTGTCATCAGGCGCGCATTCGCGCGACCCGTTGGCGTTGCCTACCCTACGAGCTGCTGCGCAATACTTCCACCGTCATTCCGGGGCGATGCGTAAGCATCGAACCCGGAATCTCGAGATTCCCCGATGCGCAATTGCGCATCTGAGGTCTGGTGCTTGCGCACCATCCCGGAATGACGGCGTCACTTATGGTTGCTACGATGACGCCTTAGTCTTAACGAAAGTCCGTCCATGGATTCCGCCGTCGCAAACAAGGTGCAAGAGCCGATCGAGGTCATCGAGCAACTGCTCGCCGCGCGGTTCTCCTGCCGCGCGTTCCTGCCAAAGCCCGTGCCGCGCGCCACGATCGAGCGGATTCTTGTTGCGGCGCAGAAGACCGCGTCCTGGTGCAACAGCCAGCCGTGGCGGCTGGAGATCGCCTCGGGCGAAGCGACGCGGAAGTTCCGCGAAGTGATGTACGGTGCCGCCTCCACTGGCCGGCCGAACAGCGGCGACTTTCCGTTTCCGCGCGAATATCGCGGCGTCTATCTGGAGCGGCGCCGCGAGAGCGGATTCCAGCTTTACAACTCGCTCGGCATTCCCCGCGGCGACAAGGCGGGCTACGCCAAGCAGGCGCTGGAGAATTTCAACTTCTTCGGTGCCCCGCACGTCGCCATCGTCCATACCGACGAGGCGCTCGGCGTCTATGGCGCAATCGACTGCGGCGGCTATCTCATGAGCTTCATGCTGGCGGCGCAGGCGCTGGGCGTGGCGACCATCCCGCAGGCAGCCCTGGCATTCCATTCCGAGGTGGTGCGCCGGCATTTCGGCCTCGGCGATGACCGGCGGGTGGTTTGCGGGATCTCGTTCGGCTATCCCGACCGGGAGCACAAGGCCAACAGCTATCGCACCAGCCGCGCCAAGCTCGCGGATGCCGTCACGTTCGTCGACGAGTAACTGTTTTCCCGCTCTTCGGAGCGAGCAAGCAACAAGACGGCCGGTCGCGACTCCTGTCGGAGAACCCGTCTGCTTGTGCCGGCGGACGCTGCGGCTCCGCTTGCAGCTATGAACTATTGCACCGATGGTCCTCTTCTGGATTGCCCCGATTCTCGTGGGCTTCCAGCAATGCTATTGACAAAATCCGCTCCAACATTTTGAGTTGCAGCTCTCGCGCGTCCACAATGCAAAATTGCAGGCGTTCAATGATTTCTTCAAGCGAAGGTTCGGTCACAGCTCTCGGTCCCGAATATCAGCAATGGGTCTCGTCTTGATGCAGCCTAATCCCGCAGCGTTGAACGCCGATGAAACGACGGCCTTTGGCCTCCGCTTGATGCGGAGTTTCCTCAAGCTGCGCGACAGGCGGCACCGTGAAGAGCTCATTGCGTTGGCTGAACGGCTGGCGGTTGAGGAAGAGAAATGTCCGGCAGGAGTTGGCGATTGACGCCCGATAGTCCCCGCCAGGTGAGGATCGGGCTGGTCCGGCCGATTTGCCGGCAGAGCGATTGCCATGTTGCTTCATTGCAATCGACCAGCACCGCCAGCACCGACATGTCGTCGATGATCCGCGGCAGGCCGAGCGGATGGGCTTTCCAGCCGCACCGTTCGAAGCGCGGCAGCCACCACGCCTCCAGCACGATCGAGAAGCCGTTCAGCCCGATGCTGATGCCGTATTCCGTGATCGCGGTCAGCAACAGCGTCTCGATCCGCGGTCCGGCATGCTCACCGCGGCGTTCCGGAATGACGAAGACACGGGACAGCTCGTAGACATCGGGCCGGCGGATCGGCCCGCGCAGGCTGAGATGAGGAAAAATATCGCTCATCAGGGTTGGCGACAGCGTCGGCACCGCGCGCATGGCGCCAATCAATTTGGCCTCGTCGAGACAGAACAGATAGACCGCATCCTCGGTGTCGAACTGATCGATCTCGCGACCGTCCGGCCGGTCGAGCGCCATCCATTTGCGCTGTTTGACGTAAATGTCATGACGCAGCCGGAAATAGGGATCGAAATAATTTTCGTAGAGGTGCCGGTTGTCTCTTTGCACCACATGAATTTCAAGCATCGGCTCACCGTTGATTGAATTGCAATCTAACGGCAACTTTGCCTAGAAGGTAGAATTCGATCTACTGGGAGAACTTCCAGTTCAGATCAGGATTTCCCGGTTGACAATTGCTGTCGCAACCGTGGCTGTCTTGTTGTTCGTCATCAACTTGCGTTGCGCCTCCTCGAGGTGCCAACGGACGTTGCGCTCCGAAATGCCGAGGATCTGACCGGTCTCCCACGCGGTCTTTCCGCGCGCCGCCCAGCGTAGCACTTCCGCCTCGATATCAGACAGGCGCCGGATCGGCGTCGCGGCGGCTGGTCGGGCCAGTGCGCGAAGCCTGCCATGGGTGAAGACGCCCATCAGATGCAGCGCGCCTTTGGTCTCGGCGTCGAGATAAGGCCGTTCGCCTGCGATGCTGATCGCGCCGATCGCGTCGTCATAGTGAATCGGAATGCAGAACCCCTTGCGCATGCCGAAATCGCGGGCCCGCATCATCACCCGGTGCGCCGCCTCGTCGCGCTCGCGATCGTAAGGCACGTCCTTCCACTCGAAGGGATTCAGGGTGTTGAAACAATGCCGTGGAATCGGATCGACCGCGTGAAGATTCTCGCGGTTGTAGGTTTCGAACCATTGCGCCGGCCAACCATTGGCGATGGTCAGCTCTCTCAGCGATTGCCCGGGCATCGGAATGCCAGCCATGATGTAGGCATGAAAGCCGAGCTCGCCGATCACCTTCTCGAACTGCGAGATGACACTCGCAGTTGTCTTCGACGCTTCGATCGCATCGACAAAGTCCAATGCACGTCGTCCCCAATATGGCTCTGACTCTGTCATCTCTGAAAATCTCCACCACGATCAGGCTAATCGCCGAACACCCTCTGTCAATTGCAAACTGGGGAGATGGAAACATTTGCCGTTGCCGCGCGCACCGCGTGCAATGAGGCTCGGATTTGATCTATAAAAATTTGACTTTATCTGTGAAACAAACAGAGTCGAATGTGCAACGACAGCATGATCTGGAAAGCCATGCCCTCGCTACGACCCGATGGGACCGTACAGGATTTCTCTTAGCCAACAAGACGCTTTGTTTGTCGCGAGAAACAGCCGCGACGTGCTTATCGCGTTCTAGAGCGTTTTCGAGCGAAGTGGGCACCGGTTCGCGTGAAGAAAACGCGTCAAAACAAGAGACTAGAGCCTCCGTTCCAATTCAATCGGAACGGAAAAGGCTCTAGAATTTCGGCGGTCGCTTCTCGGCAAACGCCTTGATGCCTTCATTGATCTCGGCGCCGCGCATGCTGTCGCGATGGCGCAGATCTGCCGCCGCTTCGTCGAGTTCGCCGCGTGCGAATTCGTTGATCGCGCGTTTCATGCCGCGCATCGCGCGAGGCGCATTGCCGGCGAGGACGGTCGCCAGCCGATCGACCTCCTCATCGAGCGCCTCCGCCGGCACCATCGCGGTGAGATAGCCGATGCGCAGCATCTCCGGCGCTTCGATCTTTTGCGCGGTCAGGAAAAGCTTCTTGGCGTTGTCGACGCCAAGCCGCGACACGTAGCGCTTGATGCCGCTCTTGTAGTAGTGCAGCCCAAGGCGCGCCGCCGGCATGAACATCTCGGCGGTGTCGACACCGATGCGAAAGTCGCAAGCCAGCGCGAGATCCGTCGAGCCGCCATAGACGCCGCCATTGAGCCGGCAGATGGTCGGCACGCCGAGGTCTTCTAGCCGGTTGACAACGACCTCGAAGGCCGAGCCGGCGCTCGGCTGTTCGTTGGCGCTGACCGCGCGCTCGGCGACCGAGTTGAGATCATAGCCGGCGCTGAAGGCGCGCCCGGTGCCGGTCAGCACCAGCACGCGGATCGCGGGATCAGCCTCGATCCGGTCGAACAGCATCCGTAGCGCGTCGAGATCATCGGGCTGCAGCCGGTTCAGATGTCGCGGCCGGTTGAGGCGAATGGTGGCACGCGCGCCGTCGACGATGAGGACCGGCGTGCTCGCGGCTTCGGCTGTGTCGGTAGCCTGCTGTTGCATTATTTGTTCTCCAGCTCCCGACGATGGGCCTCGGTGTCGATGGTCTCGGCGAGATCCGGGTGCCGTGCCATCAGCAGGCGGAAGTCCACGAGATCGAGCACCAGCAGCTTCGACAGCCGTGTCGTCGTGATGTTGGCGGAGCGCAGATTGTTCCCGAGCAGCGCCATTTCGCCGAAGAAGGCGCCTGCACCGAGCCTGACCTTCTTGCCGGGTAGATCGACCTCGACCTCGCCGGATGCGATGAAATACATGCAGTCACCCTGCTGGCCCTTGCGGATGATGGTTGTGCGCGGAGGCAGGTCGATCGTGCGCAGCATCTGCGTGACGTCGGCGATCGCCGCAGGGCCGAGATTGGCGAAGAACGGGACCTTGGTCACGGATTCCCACGTCTTCAGAAAATTGTCGCGGCGGGTCTCGGCGGCAAAGCCGGTGGCGAGGATGCCGGTCCACAGTCCGAACACGCCGAGGCCCGAGATCATCACCAGCGCGGCGACGATTCGTCCGGGCAGCGTGACCGGCACCACGTCGCCATAGCCGGTCGTGGTCAACGTCACGACCGCCCACCACAAGGCTGCAGGCACAGTGCCGAACGTCGCCGGCTGCACATCGCGTTCGAAGAAATGCACGGCGACCGAGCCCAGGAACAGCACCGTCAGGAAGATTACCAACACGCTCGCCAGCGGCCCGGACTCCACGACCAGAACCCGGCGCAACTGCCGCAAGCCGGGAATGCCGGGGATCACCTTGACGATCCACACCACCGCCAGCAGCCATGCCGTTCTGGGCTCGACGCCGAGGGCAAGCGCAACCGGGACCGCGATCGCGCCTGCCGCGTCGACGAGTCCGCGCCCCGACGTGAGGTAGGCCAGTCCGCGTCCCGCCTGCACGGCGCCGCGAATTCGGACCGCCCATTCGAATGCGAAATAGGCGAGGCACGCCCAGAGCACGCCCGTGATGCCGCGATGCGCCGCGTCATAGGCCGGGTCGATCGTCGACAGCACCATGGCGCAAACGCCGACCACCACCGCCACATAGGCGGCCTTGGTCATGTTTCGGCCGGCGGTCGCGGCCACGAACTGCGTCAGGACCGGGTAAGCCAACGGCTTTGACATTTTCGAGGCGTCGCCCATTTGTTCTTGAAACCTGCTCTTGGTCGGCCGCTTCCGGATTAAAGTGCCCCCGCAGCGAAACGCCGTCAACGCGGCCGGCAGGCATCCTCATAGGCCATGCTAGATGGGCCATTCTGGCCTCCCTCCATGGGGGGACAGCTTTCGCGCGCCGCCGGCCGGCACGCCGCCCCAAAACGGGAATATTTTGCACGGGATTGGGGTCAATTGCCCGACAAAACGTCGCGTTATCTGCGTATACCGAGACCGTTCCTTGAACGTTATGATGAATCGCGCAAGCCCCCGCGTATCTATCATACTGGGGACGCGACACAGCTAGGACTTGGTTGGCCCCAATGGATACCTCACATCTCGCCGAACACGCAGGCGCCGCCGGCAGCTTTTTTGCCTCGATCTTCGTGGTCGCAACGCTGTCGATGCGGACGATGATCCCGCTCCGGGTGTTCGCCATTCTGACGAATATTCTTTTGATCGCAACGGCGATCCCGACCCACAATTATCCGACCCTGCTGCTGCACGGCGTGCTCTTGCCTCTCAACAGCTACCGGCTGCACCAGATGCTGCAGCTCATGCGCGAGGTGAAGCGCTCCGTCAACAGCGACCTGTCGATGGAGTGGCTGCGGCCGTTCATGACGGAACGCAAATGCACCGCGGGCGAAGTCTTGTTCTACAAGGACGAGAAGGCCGAGAGCATGTACTACATCGTCAGCGGCCGGTTTCAACTGGTGGAATCGGGTATCGTGCTGCCAGTCGGCGCCATTGTCGGCGAGCTCGGGATGCTGTCGCCGTCGAATGCGCGGACCCAGACGCTGGAGTGCGTTGAATCGGGTGTCGTGCTCGGCGTGAGCTATGATCAGGTTGAGCAGCTCTATGTGCAGAACCCGGCATTCGGCTTCTACTACCTGCGCCTTTCCAGTGCCAGGTTGTTCCAGAACCTCGACACGCTGGAGCGGCGGCTGGCGCAGCAGATCGCGACCGCGGCGGCAAACCCTGCTTAGAGCATGATCCGGAAAAGTGGAAACCGGTTTTCCGAAAAGATCATGCTCAAACAAAGAGCTAGAGATGATAGCGATTCAACTTAATCACGTCATGCTCTAGAGATCAGAGGGCCGGTGGCAAGTTTCGTCTCCTCGCTTCGCTATCTGCTCGCCGATGTCATCGGCGAGGACGATAGCGCGCCGCCATTTCTGCCGCAGGGCCTGCCTGATATGGCGACGACTCTCGTCAGCGACGCGATCCATCTCCTGGTAGATTACCAGAGCGCGAGCTACGCCCAGCTTTATGTGGACCGGTTGCGCCGGTTCATCGGCCGGCAGGATATCGACGCAGACACGTTCTGCGGGATCGCGCGGCTGATGGCGATGCGCATGAGCTATGAGGACCCGATCCGCATCGCGCAACTGAAACTCGCCGAGCTTGACAGCGGCGTCGTGCGTGCGCCGTCCACCGACGTCAAGACGTTCCGGCTCGACGAGCTGATCGATTCGCTGCCGGCCGCAGTCGCCGAACGCGCGCTCGAAGCGCTGAACATGGCGGGCTGGCTGCACAAGCAGGTTTCGATCCCTTTTTCGACCGCAAGCCGCTGGGGCGTTCGCCGGCTCAAGCTCGAAGCGGGGCTCAAGCGATGGCGGCAGTTTTCCACGCGCGCTGAGCAGGAACGGCTCTGGGTCGAGCGCTGGCTGCATATGATATCCCGCAGCATGGTGAAGCAGCCGGACGCGACGCCCGCAATCGTGGAGACGGCGACGATGGTTCAGGGTTATGGCGACGTCTATCGCCAGGGGCTCGCCGACTGGCATGCGATCATCGACGGCCTTGCCAAGCCGACATTCGATGGCGCGCTGCCGCTGTCCGATCTCTCGGACGCAATTGCCGAGGCGCGCGCCGCGATCATGCCAGACCCCCGGCAGGTCGCGCTCAAGCGCAAGATCGCGCAGATCAGAGCGCGCGCGCTCGCCAATGACGCGAATGCCGCGGCGGGATGATGTTCCGCTTTGCACAGCCAGCGTGTTCCAGGAACCATCGCCTTCAACACCCGTTGCTCCCCCTGATGCTTTGCACGGAGGATGTCACATGGCGATGGACGAGAGAGAATTCGGCAGTCTGATCGGCAGCGACAAGGTCGAGGGCACGGCGGTGTTCGGGCCCGACGAGACCAAGATCGGTTCGATCGAGCGGGTGATGATCGACAAGGTCAGCGGCAGGGTGTCATACGCGGTGCTTGGTTTCGGCGGTTTCCTCGGGCTTGGTAACGACCATTATCCGCTGCCTTGGCAGTCCTTGAAATATGACACCCGTCTCGGCGGATATCGCACGGGCGTCACTGAAGATCAGCTTCGCGGTGCTCCCAAGTATCGCGATGACAGCGATTGGAACTGGACTGATGTCGCCCGCAACCGTGCGCTCAACGAGTATTATGGCGTGCCAGTGATCTGATTTGCATCGGAGCATCGCCAGCCGCGCAGGAGTGAATTACGCAAGTGGGGCCAAGTAGCCACTATTAACTTACGACGTCATTCCGGGGCGACGCGCCAGCATCGAACCCGGAATCTCGAGATTCCCCGATGTGCAATTGCGCATCTGTGGTCTGCGCCTTATGGCGCATCCCGGAATGACGGTGTAAAATGGCGAAGCAAAATGAAAGAGGCCGCCGCATGGCGGCCTCTCGTGCATGTGGCAACGCCGATTACCAGCCGACCCAGCGGCTGCCGTGCCAGTAGCCGCGTCCTTCATGCTCCCTGAATGCGAACTTCTCGCGCGGACCCCATTTCCAGTCGTCATCATGCACGACCACCCTGGCGTCCCGTGGATAGTCATAGGCCTCGTGCGTGTGCCAGCACACATGGCCCGTGCAAACGATCGCGGCGGATGCGCTCATCGCGGACGCCGCCAGAACACCGGCGCCGATCGCCGCGCTTGCCAGGGCCTTGCTCATCAGTCTCATTCAGTCCTCCTTAGGTACCCCTTTGCCCGCTTGCCAACATTCCAGCGTCGTATCGGTTCCGGCTGGCGGCCTGCAAAGGGCGGTCCGGCGAGCTCGCCGGCATTGCGGCCGGTTCCAGATGCTAATCTCTGAATGTAAAGCGTAACCGCATATCGGTTTGATTGAGTCCTGTTGCGCTCATCGGGCAGACGCGCGCGTCGCGGCGACACGTCGCTGTTGGAAGCCGGCCGTCGAGATGATAACTATCTAAAAAAGAAGAATAATTTCCACGAACGGGGACGACGCCCGGCGGGCTGAACATCGCAGATCGTAGCGCACCAGTAACCTTAGCGGCAGGTCCGGAAGCGGATGGCGCCCTCGGCCACACCTGGCCATTTTCGGGTTCCATACACGTGCAATCCGGGTCTGGAGATGTCATAAAAGGTCAATATGGGCCGGCCGGGTCTGAAAAGAAGTTGTGCTGAGCGCCTCGAATGTCCCGGGCGATCAAGGTCTGTTTAGCGAGGGCGTCAGCTTGTCATTTCCTCCCATGTCGTCGGTGGTCCCGGTCGGTGCGCTGGTGGGATGGATGTTGTTGCTTACCGTTAAGCACATCATCGCCGACTTCGTTCTGCAGAACGCCTGGATGGCGCATGGCAAGGATCAGAAGACCGGCTGGGCGCTGCCGCTTCTGGTGCACTGCCTGATCCATCTGGTGGTCGCGATGGCGCTGATCCTGATCATCGCGCCAAGATTCTGGTTCGTCGCGGTCATCGACTTCCTCATTCACATCACGATCGATCGCGCCAAGGGGCTCTGCTCCTCGACCTTCAACATGACGCCGGACCATCCCTGGTTCTGGACCCTCATCGGGATTGATCAGGCGCTGCACCATCTGACCGGCTTTGGCCTCTCGATCTTCATGGCGGCCAACGGCTGAGGCCGCCATTCGCGTCGAGAAAACGCAAGATAAAAGACGCGAGATAAAAGACGAGAGTATCGGTTTTGATTCACGATGCTGCAGAGAGCGGAAAGCCATGACCGAACGGCCACTGACCAAGAAGATGGTGAATGTGCTCGACAGCCGCATGGCCTATCACGAGCGCGGCGAGGGCGCGCCGGTCTTGTTTCTTCACGGCAATCCGACTTCGTCCTATCTCTGGCGCGATGTCATTCCAGAACTCGAAGGGCAGGGCCGCCTGATCGCGCCGGACCTGATCGGCATGGGAGATTCCGCCAAGCTTCCAAACCCCGGTCCCGACACCTATCGCTTTGTCACCCACCAGAAATATCTCGCGGCCTTCATCGATGCGGTGGTTGGCCTTCAGGAAAAGATCCTCTTCGTCATCCATGACTG
>Ga0210406_10001223_pt1 | contig 32376 bp, 23 predicted proteins | sample IncBWC30MmetaG_FD_155454 | JGI IMG/M metagenome (GOLD analysis project Ga0210406, IMG submission 155454) | Forest soil microbial communities from Barre Woods Harvard Forest LTER site, Petersham, Massachusetts, United States - Inc-BW-C-30-M | ecosystem: Environmental > Terrestrial > Soil >... | reverse complement strand
ACGCTCTTCCGATCTCCTTGCCGACGGGCGAAACTGGTGATTGGCTCAATTCGAATTGCCCAGGCAGCGGCTAACCGTGATGAATTTGTTCATTGCGTGTTTCGCCCTTTGCGGTTTGCGGCGGCCATTACTTTGGGCGGGCGCTGACGTAATATCCCCATCATCTCTTACTGACAAAATCGACTCGCCGTGCGGAAGTTCGGCTATTCACGGGATCTTGAGTTCCGTTGTGCAACTCAGACCGTTTGCTCGTATCGCGCGGGCTGGAAACGTGAACCGCAGTCAACTGATAGGCGTTTTGAAGACACGAGCATTTCATCCAGGAAAAGATGAACGAGTCCGGCCCGCAGCGGTCCGAGAGCCATGGTGCTTGACGATGAAGTGTTGCCTTTCGCAAGCCGTGCAATAGGAGAGCAGACAACAACTCCCCATGTGAGAGACGCAAATCTCTTTTCGGCATTGGCTGCATTGAGTGAACGTTGCCAGGCCGCAAAGAATGGTGGTGGAACCGGATTTCCGCAGTTCAATTTGACAGCACATCAATTAGAACTTTCTTCCTCGGTTAGGTTTTATTTGGATTGCGCCTGCAGGCGAAGCGTTCGTCAGTCGCCGCATGAAAGCCAAGCTATTTCTTACAAACCTGCCTTCGGAGATCCTGCCGTTTTAATTCGCGTTGTCAGTTTCATTTATAACTCCAGATGATTTTAGAAAGACCGCGCACTTATGTTGCCCTACAGCTGTCGCCACTTCGTCGAATTGGTCGAATCTCTGGATCACGTGCCCATAAACAACGACGGAAATCGCCCGGATGACCGCCATGCCTTCGACATACCCGCCGCCCGTGTGACACCATCGTGAGATTTGATCGAATAATTCTTCCGTCATCATGTAATGCTCGCCGCACAGCGCATTCTCCAAATTGTTCGCAAAATTCGGGACGACGGCAGGATGCCCGCTGTTCTCCGTCATTTCGAATGCGCGAATGAGATCTCGCACAACTTCACGGTTGTATGGCTTCCGTGGATGGGGTACTAGAGTGAATTGCATTTCTTTTTCTCCAAGACTTGGAATTGATCCGAGGATGATGTTTCGGGGGGAGACGACAAGCTTAGTGTGAGAGGTTCATGGCTGTCGTTGCTCTAGCGCAATGAACCAAGGAGCCCCATGCGGCATAGCTAACACTGGCGTTCAAATTTCGCGGCGCGCGGAAGTTGGTAGTTCGGGGTCGGCCCGAGGCGTTGTTCGCGCGTGGTGGGCCTGCAAACGCAAACGCGGGCGGGTCTATGCGGCGAGTTCTATCGGTCTGCGGTGAATGTTGAGGCGAACCCCAACAGGCCTTGGAATTTTGTTTGTGACAAGTTGTGACAAACTCGAGTCTTCGGAGGGCCGTAAGAGTTTGAAAACTTGGTGGAGCTGACCGGGATCGAACCGGTGGCCTCCTCGTTGCGAACGAGATGTCATTCCGTCGTAACTCCAGCTTATTCAATCATTTGCGCTCCGGACCGGTCCTGAAACGGTCCACAGACACCATCCTAAAAGCTAAACAAAACACGAGCGTCGATGTTCGCCAACGTTGCCGCTCGATCACATCTGTTTCAAACAAGTGTGGGAACAACGCAGGAACAAGTCAGGCGCGTCGGTTGCGCATCGAGTCGACTCCACCATCCATCTCGCGCTCGCCGTGCGTCCTGCCTCATACCCTGCGTTCCACCAACATGCGTCCGGAGAGGATTACTGGTGTAGAGGCAATGTTTCACCAACTGGTAAGATCGCCCTATGAGAGACTTTCCGGTTGAAAACCTTAAGCCGCTGCTGGGCCGTCTCTTTGCCGAACCGGTTGGTTTGTCCATTGAAATTCCTCTGGCTCCGTTCACTATCGATGAGGAAGTGGTCGAAACGTCGATTTTCCTGGGTGGCGTGAGCCTTGCCAACTTCCGACGTTCTGAAACTAGCCGGGCAGACGTTTAGCTTTCCAGTAAATCCCAAACCCGGATACATTGACGGCAGTGTGTACGTTCAACACGCCCACCACCCGGTCGATGTAACTTGGATTCGCTTTGGCAATGCGGATGGCGATGCCGTCGAATTAGACCTTGATTTGCTGTTTGTCTTTGAGTTCGAAGGCTTGGACGATTACAGGAATACCTCCTGGACTGTGATCACCCGACTCAGCAACTCCGAAAAATAGCCACCGTCGTGAGTTGATGTAACCAGGCGATAGCACAAGCTTGCGGTGCGCCGTGAAAAGCGCTAGTCCTCAGCGGGTGCGAGTCCCGCCCGGGAGCTGGTTCGCTCCACCCGGTAGCAATCAGAGCGGCGACAGAGGAAACGAAGTCGTCGGAGCCTCTGGTGTAGAGGGTCGCTTAGGCGACTTGGCGAGCATGTAGGCCGTAACGTGAGTGAACGCTGAGCAGGCCCCGAAACGTGCCATGCAGGAGCCATCCCGTCCGCATTTGAGGGATGGCCGACGCGGATGGAACAGTACGAGCGAACGAGTTCCATCAGACCTGCCGGGGTAGTGGCGACGGCATGCAGGCATAGGGGAGTAGCAGCAACACGGGAAGCCCCGGCGGTGGTCGCTTCGGCGATCAACTAGCACCTCGTGAGAGGCAGGCTGGGCCGTTTGGGGTGGCGGAGAGGCTCGTATGAGCGATGAAGCCGGGTAATGCCGGTCGAGCAAAGGGGCCTCAGTTGAAAGGAAACGCAAGAAGCGACGAAGACGGAGGGATTGGCGATGAGTCTATCAACCCCAGAAAGCGTTCAGAAGTTGCAGACGGCGTTGCGCGACAAAGCGAAGGAAGCGCCCAACTTCCGCTTCTACGCGCTGTATGACAAGGTGTAGCGCAAGGACGTTTTGGCTTTCGCCTACGAACGCTGCAAAGCCAATGGCGGAGCGGCAGGAGTCGACGGCCAAACGTTCGAGGACATCGAGGCGTACGGCGAAGAGCGATGGTTGGATGAACTGGCGCAAGAGCTGAAGAAGCGAACCTATCAACCACTTCCTGTCGGGCGGGTGTACATACCCAAACCAGATGGGAAACAGCGGCCGCTAGGAGTGCCCGCTATCCGTGACAGGGCAGCGGAGATGGCAGCAGTTCTGGTTCTCGAACCCATATTCGAAGCCGACCTGCAGCCGGAACAGTACGCCTATCGGGAAGACCGCAGCGCATTGGACGCAGTAAGACACGTCCATAAGCTGATCAACACTGGCCATGGAGAAATCGTCGATGCAGATCTCAGCTCCTACTTTGACACTCTTCCGCATTCCGAGCTTCTAAAGTCGGTAGCTCGCCGGGTCGTAGACGGGAACATGCTCCATCTGATCAAGATGTGGCTGGAAGCTCCGGTCGAGGAAACGGACGAGCGCGGAAACAAGCGCCGAAGTACGCGAAACCGGGATGAAGGTCGGGGTAGCCCGCAAGGCTCTCCGATCAGCCCGTTGCTGAGTAATCTGTACATGCGCCGGTTCGTGCTCGGGTGGAAGAAACTGGGGCACGAAAGACGTCTCGCAGCGTACATCGTCAACTACGCCGATGACCTCGTGATCTGCTGTCGCAGTCAGGCCGAAGAGGCTTTGGCCACGATGCGGAACAGGATGTCGAAGCTGAAGCTGACGGTGAACGATACCAAGACGCGGGTCTGCAAGCTGCCGGAAGAAACGTTCGACTTCTTAAGGTATACGTTCGGGCGATGTTACTCGCCGAAGACGGGACGGGCCTACTTAGGAACGACTCCGTCGAAGAAACGGGTGCAACGCATCTGCAAGGCGATCAGCCAGGAAACCGGACGGAACAAGACCCTTCTGGCCCAAGAAACAGTCATCACGACACTCAACCGAATGAGGATTGGGTGGGCGAATTACTTTTGTTTGGGACCAGTCAGCAATGCCTATCGAGCTATAGATCGACATGCTCGTCGACGGCTGCGCCAGTGGCTGTGTGCCAAGCACAAGCTACGATGGCCGGCGACCAAAAGGTATCCGGAAGCCGCACTACATCAGAACCTTGGGCTCGTTCCGCTGAGTACGCGGACGACCAGCTTTCCGTGGGCGACCTCGTGACACTTTCTACGAGAGCCGAATGCGCGAAACGCGCCTGTTCGGTTCGATGAGCGGGGACAGGAAACAGAGCCAAGCCAAGCCGGACTGAGGCAACGCGGGCGAAAGCCGCGTCATGAGCCACCGGAAGACTAACGCCACTTGCGCCTGTCCTCGACTCTACCCGTTTGTTCGCCACGTCCCGTTAGCTAGACGGAACGCATGCAGTGAACGGCACTACCGTTAGAAAATCCCGAGCTTGCGCAGAATTGACGCCAGTAGCCTCTGGTTTTTCTTCTGTGGTGTACTGTGACCTGCGCGCGCTCGCATCAACATTGAGCGAGATTTGCAGCTGAGTTTCATCAAGGCTGCGACTGGTACTTTCTTCAACGCAGGCAATACTTTCGTTTGCCATTCATCGCGCCTTGGATCGGTATATTCTGTGTAGACCTTCTGCGGTGAATGAATTATGCCAGCTCCCACATCCTCAACGCTGCTGGACTCCCTCCCCATGTAAACAATGCGTCCCACTCGAATGTGTCGTCGTTGCAGCAAGCGGGCGAGCTGCTTCCATCAGATCGCAAGCCAGGCTGTCGCGTGCCTGCGTATCCACGTGCAACACGCCCAAGCCGGGATCGAGGCCGAGGGTAGCAGCAGCGAGCCGTGCTTCGGCTTCGAGCAGAGCATAGAGATAATTCAAGATTTGCGTTTGGAGGATTCGCGGCAAGGCGCGGCGATCCGGTCAGCGGTGAGACTCGCGCTCCGAAGCTACGCCAATGATCGGGGACCTGTCTTAATGGGAATTTTCTTGCCATCCACTGCCGGGGTTAGGTATTTTCCGCTAGCACATCCCGATTCGTTCGCTTCCTGACAGCAGATTTGGGGCATTGTAAAAATCAAATACTTCGTTATGAGTGGCCTTCCATTACAGAGCCGAACGTGACCCGATACTATCCCTCGCCCAGCTTGACACAGGCCGTGTTTGATTTTCATCCCGGCGGCAATAGGCCGATCAAGCTGCGTGGTCGGTCCCTGAAGTCTTGCGCATGCATCCGACCAGTAACGAGTCGCGTAGATTGACCGGAATGACAAGAGTCTTCAGGAAGCGGGGTGGTGGCAGTCGAAGAAACCTTGGTAAGTACTGGTGCAAGCGTACCCAAAGATATTCCGCGCTGAAATACCAAACTGGACGGCGCACGATAATTGGATCGAGTCCTGCCCGACCTAACGCTAGGCGCAAAGTACATTTGTTGAAGTAGCCGACATGAGCCACGCGGAAGTGCCACCATCTCCATCCGAAGATGCGAGCAGCGACTGACCCAACATCCGGAGTGACAATAATTGCGATGCCGTCCTTCGAGAGGCTTGCCGCAATGTCTTGCAAAAGCTTGACGGGATCGCATACATGCTCAATTACATCGATGAGTGTCACGACGTCAAACTGACCGCTAGCCGCCGGGAATGGAAAGGTGCCAAGGTGCACAGGTAGATTGCGCTGAACTGCCATTGCGTGGAGCCAAGTGGAAGGTTCAACTCCCTCCGCCTGATAGCCCATCTGAATGGCCTGTTCCACAAGCATGCCGCTACCCGCACCTATGTCAAGCAAACGGCCCTTAGGTCGACGTTTTCGGACTAATTCCAGTATCCTCCTCGCCTGGGCGCTTCTTTCGTTCCGCCCTGCCTCATAGTCAGGATCCACGAGGTTTTCATAAAAAGGTAGCGGTTCTGCCAAGTCTGAGCACTGAAGGAAGCGGCAGGCCAGACACCGATAGATTGCTGCCGTCATACCATAATGGCTATCGGTAATCGAAAAGGACTTACTTGTCAGCGGGCTCGCGATATTCGAAGGCTTTTCTAACTGTAGGTTGGGGGAGTCGCATATCCAGCAGCGGGGACCTGGGCGCGTCATATTCTTCCTTGCGACCGCCGAGATGGGCTAGGTGTCCACTTGCCTGCCCGCGGTGAAGCCAGATCGGATGCCATCCTTGGCCGTCTTTCGCCACGGTTGCAACCAGCGACGTCAGAAAGGGTCAGTTCTGCAAGCGCAACGGGCTCGAGCGGCCTTCGTCCAAGCCGTCTTGCGGACGCCTGGCCACCCCAATCCACTGATCGACGGTCGAGGGCATTTCCGCTCGAGGGGTACTGATCACTATGGTAGAGTACCCCACCATGTGGCGCAAGTATGAACGCCTTCTGATCTGCCTCATCATTGTTGTATATATTGTGCTCGCCGCCGCGATGGCGCGGGTGCGTGCTCCGGATGCTGACGAAGGCAGTTTCGGCAACGCCGCTGTTGTTTTTGGTACCAAGCACATTCTGGCCATGCCGATGAGGAATCGAGTTTGGCTTCCAGGTCTCGACTCCCATCTCTACGTTACAGCGCCTCTCTATTTCGTAGGCCTTTCACTCTGGTTCAAGCTCTTTGGGGCTGCAATCGTTACCATGAGATATTTTTCTGTTTTCTGGGGCGTAGTGGGATTGATCGCCTGGTACTTCATTGTCAATGCGCTCACGAAAAACAGGGGCGTCGCGCTCCTCAGCATGGCCCTGATCGCTCTCAACTACGATTATATTAATCTTACTTCTGAACGTTACGATCCTATGGTGGCAGCCCTCAACGCTGCGGGAATGGCCGTTTACATTGTCCTTCGGGAACGAAACTTCCCCGTCGCGGTATTCATCAGCAACGTATTGGTGGCTGCGGCATTCGTGACTCACCCCTATGGACTTTTTGGATTCGCAGGTTTGGCTCTACTTTGCTTGAGTCTCGATCGGCAAAAACTCTCCGTCAAGGTCTTAGCCCTTGCCGCGACTCCCTATGTTTTGGCGCTGGCCGGATGGGGGACCTACATCGCACAGGAACCCCGTCTGTTTTGGACACAATTTCACGGAAACGCGTCGGGCAGGTTATCCCATCTTTTCTCTCCGTGGACCGCGTTTGTTGCCGAGATACACGATCGTTACATTGTTCTTTTCGGTGGCTGGAGACCCGGCGTACCTGTCTACATGAAAATCAAGACTCTTATCTTGATCACTATTTTCGTCAGTATATGTGGATGTCTCTTGTCTGCCGAGATTCGGCGCGTTCGAGGGCACCGCATCATTCTCTCTCTGACGGGGCTTTGGTTCCTGATGCTCATGTTACTGGAGGGAACCAAGCTTTATAACTACCTCTTGCTTATCTGGCCCATTTACTTCGTCATCGTAGCAATCTGGCTGGAGAGCTTGATCCGCAAGGGCGGGTGGCTACGGTACGCTTCGATCGTGGGCATCTGCCTTTTGGTGATCTTCGCCATCACGTCAATTGGTTATCGAGCACGATTGAACAGTTACCAAAATGCGTTCCTGCCCGCGCTTCGATATTTACAGGAAAACGTCAAGGGAAATGATCTCGTGGTGGGGTCGGGATCATTTGGCTTCGGACTCGATTTCGAAAAGCACGTCTTGGACGACCATCAATTGGGTTACTCAGTCGGCGAAGTTCCCGAATATATTGTGATTGACAAACAGTATAGCGATCAGATCAATGCATCCAGGCGGCCAAAACCCGATCTGTACCGGTATGTCCAGAACATGCTGTCGAGCAGATACCAAATCGTATTTAGCGATCACTCCGGACCGGACTTTTATCGCATTTACAGAAAAGTGAACTGAGGCCGGAGAAGAGTCACCAGTTCGGGTTCAGTTATCGTCCTTGCGTGGATAGGCCCACAAAGATCGGGGAGGGACTGCTTGCCGGGAAAAGCCTAGAGGCAGTTATTGTCGACGTCGACGGTACCCTTTACCGACAGGATTTGCTCCGCGCTGCCATGCTCAAGCGTTTGATTCGGGCCCATCTTACTTCACCCCGGTTGGGAATAAGAACCTTCCAAATCCTGAAAGCCTATCGCAGAGAGCAGGAGCATTTGCGGACATTAACGCCCTCAGGGAATGTGACTGATTTGCAATTGCAACAGGTCTGCAAACAAACCGGCCACGACATGGCCACTGTCCGCTCCTGTGTCGAAAGATGGATGGAAACTGAACCGCTTGAACTTCTTCCCTCTGCTCTGTACCCCTGTTTGGTAGAATTTCTCGACTTCGTCAGTCGGCGTGGGTTGCTGCTCGCTGCCTTTTCCGATTATCCAGCAGCCAGAAAGCTGCAAGCGATGGGGATTGCAAAGTATTTTCGGGTCGTTGTTAGCGCTCAAGATCCGGAGGTGCAACAGTTTAAGCCGAGCCCACGAGGCCTTGAAGTTACGTTGCGACGCCTGGGCGTTGGACCCTCTCAAGCTGTTTACATAGGCGACCGTCCTGAAGTCGATGGGGAGGCCGCTCGCCGTGCCGGCATGCGGTGTGTTATCGTCGGCCGATCTCGATTTGAGCGACATCGCGAATGGATGGGCGTCCGCACCTTTGGAGAGCTGAAAACTCACCTATTCGATTGAACACGGAACAGAACTTACCATCAGGATGGGTTTCTAGTGGATGCCAAGAGTCGCCCCTCGCTTGCCACGCTGATCAAGGGTCACATCCAAATCGCCCGCTTTGACCATTGGGTGAAGAATGTATTTGTCTTGCCAGGCATTGTCATCCCTCTGACCTTTGAGCCGTTCAACTGGTCCTTTTCTCTTCTTTGGCGAATCACCATCGGGATACTGTCGCTGGGCCTTGTCGCGTCTAGCAACTACGTTATCAACGAATTGATGGACGCGCCCTTCGATCGTTTCCATCCCTCTAAAAGTAGTCGGCCCGTCGTGCAAGGTCGGATTAGTATTCCGCTTGCCTACCTGGAGTGGATCTTGCTAGGGGTCGCTGGACTGGCATTGGCGTTGCGCGTCTCAACTTATTTGTTTTGGACTGACGCCGTGCTTTGGGGAATGGGCTGCATGTACAACATCCCCCCCATTCGAACCAAGGATGTGCCCTTTATTGATGTCTTATCCGAATCGCTTAATAACCCATTGCGACTCCTGGCGGGCTGGTTCATCGTGACGACATCGGTTATTCCGCCCGCCTCTCTATTGCTGTGTTATTGGATGGTGGGTTGTTATTTCATGGGGTTGAAACGATTCAGCGAATACAGGCAGATCAATGATCATGAGACTGCTGCCCACTATCGGAAGTCCTTTGCGAATTACAACGAAATATCACTTCTGACTTCGGTGATGTTTTATGCGGCAACTGCCATGCTTTTCTTCGGAGCATTTATCATGCGTTACCGCTTGGAATTAATACTTTCCTTTCCCTTTGTGGCTCTTGTCATGGCAGTTTATCTTCGGTTGGCCTTTGATCGCGACAGCGTGGTCCAACGACCGGAGGGCCTTTACCGACAACCTTTGCTTGTGACCTCCGTCATCGGGTGTGCCATTGTTATGCTCTTGCTGGTGAAAGTTGACTTGCCGAAACTTCACCAGATTTTCGCTCCAACGATGCCAACGGCTGCCTCCCAGCCTTAGTTCCAACCCACAGGTCAAGGGCCCACAGATTCGTCTGGCCTCGCCATCAAAACTCTATTCTCATGATTCCTTGAATTTCCCAGCCCGACCAACAACCAAATGGGTTCGCTTCTACGTGTAAGGTACCGTTGCCACTGGTGTTCTTGAGGGGGATGTCGTAGTTGATGAACGTGGTCCTGTTTGCTTTAATGCGAAATACCATACAGGTTGTTCCTGCAAAAACCCGGTAATTCCAAGTCTTCTCAGAACTTCTTGTCGGAGTCGATTTTGTAACAGCCCAGTTTCTAAGAGGTTGTCTCAGAATCAACACTCCCTGCAGAAGGCCTAACAAATAGCCAACGAACAGAGACAAAACAAAATAGAGGAGACTGAAGAAGCGATAGGTCCATAAAACGCGCCAGACCCCGGCTAGAACAAATTCTCCGACTTCAGATACGGGAGAAAGAGGCTTCAGGGACCGAGGAACGATGGAATCGCGAGAACTTTTCGCTACAAATCCGGGGAGTATGAAAGCGAGAAAGATTGCGAACCCGGTGATATCGAATTGCATTTGCTAGTTTTTCGAATTTCCTACTTTTTCGGCGCCTCGGATTGACTCGCGGGCGGCTGCTCTGTCGGCTGCGGCTGTTTGGGCTTCAAAAACGGATTTTCAACGTCTGTTCGTCTGAAAACGTTAATCGACTTCCCAAGGTCTGAACTCTGATCCTTATTTTTCGTCTTCAGATCAAGTCGGTAAGCATGCACGGTTCGCGTGGATATTTTTTTGTGAGACACTTTCACCTCTCTTCTTAGATGATACCGCTCGCGCTGTAGCCAAAGCTATGGTGATCCCGCAGGTTGGGTCTTGTTTGAACCCCACCACTTCCTGCGGCCCGTTTTGGCACCCGCCACACCCCCCCCAAAAAACGCACCTTGTACCCTCTGTTTTCCCAACCACAACATGTAGGGGGTGCAACTTTGGAGGGCTCTGTCTGCCACTGAAGAAGCCCGCGCAGACTTGGGGCAGCGGCCATACCGTCACCCGATCCGGTGCAAACGCAACGTATTGAAACAGGTATTGAAAACGACGGGGTCTTGCCTGCGAATCGCTCGGTTTCGCGCAGGTCGTTCTTGATAAGTTTTGATGGAGTGAGCCAATTTGCCAGGGAATTCCGCTGTTAGAAAGTGAAACAGCCGCCATGTACGCCGTCGTGACTTATCCGACGCACCTCAAGGGTGGGACGGGCAAGTTCGCCGGGGCTACTGGAGATTTCAACAGCATTGGGGAAGCCGATCTCGTCAGCGGACGGATCGTGGTGCGCTACTTTGGAAGGATTTGTTTTGCGGGCGGGGATTGAACAAAAGAAATCAGCGCTGCTTGAGGCGGCGGACAGGAGTCTCGGTATGGTCGCAAGAAAGCTGTTCAAGATATTCGCACCAACGGTTGTGGTTTGCCTGGTGTTATCGGCTGCCAGCGCTCAGGAGTTCGTCAGCGTGTCTGGTGGTTTCACAAGCTTCTCGGGAGAAATCCTAGCCCACAACACAGCTTCCATCAATGGAGCATCGTATTGTCCCGACGGAGATACCAGCGCAGATTGCAGTGGTGAGCCTTCTGGCTCTGGCCAATTAACACTCGGTCTACCTAACTTCCCCACTGGACCGTTCACAACTCCCCAACCGAGCCTGGACTTTCTCGTAGTTGGAGCCACCCCCAACCTGGTGCAGTTCACGCCAGCCCCAGCGCAGTCAGTCTCTGGCAAAGGTGTGCCGTTTCTGCTGGGTACGTTTACGATCGCGAACGGAGTTTGGAGCGGTGACGCCCACTTCGGATTTTCACTGACTACCAACAACGCCCAAGCCCCCGTGGATTGCCAAAATTCGACAGGGTCCCCGCTGGATTGCCAAACTTTCACGGGGTTCCTGTACATGGCGCTCACGCCAAACTCGACTTCGAACACGCCCGAACAGAACGCCGACACCTACACCCTACTTAACACAACCGGGAACCCTCTCAACCTGCCAATAATGCTCGTTTACGAGCTGGCGGACAGTACTACGGGAAGCAACATGGGTACCGTGGACCTATACGGGCAAATCGGAACTCTGGACCTTAACGGGCTGTCCAACCCCCAGGGTGGCTTGTTCCTCGGACCGCCTCCATTCACCTACAAGTTCACGGGGTTCTTCCAACCAGTGGACAACCTGCCCACGGTCAATACGGTAAATGCAGGCAGGGCCGTGCCGGTGAAGTTCAGCCTCGGCGGGAACCAGGGCCTCAACATCCTCGCCGCAGGCTATCCGCTCTCTACGCAAATCGCTTGCAACACTTTGGCCACGCTTGACCAGATCGAGCAAACCGTCACTGCTGGTTCGAGCAGCCTCTCCTATGACGCCACCAGCGACCAGTACACCTACGTCTGGAAAACCGATAAGTCATGGGCTGGAAGCTGTCGCCAGTTGACCGTGAAGCTGAATGACGGCACGAGCCATCAGGCGAACCTCGAATTCAAAAAGTGAAGTTCAATGCTACCGGCGGGTAGCCTTCTTCTCTGGGCCGCAAGTTTGGCCAAAGCCGGTTCTTGAGTGTTCGCGGAGAAAGAAACGGGTGTGTCCCACTTCCCGTGGTTTTGGAGGAGTGGGTAGCAGATCGCGGTGCGCTACTCGGGAAAGATTGAGGGGCGGCAAGTTTGATCGGGCGCGCACGGACCGCGGGCGGCTACCGATTGCCCCCTGCGAGGAGAATTACCATGAACAGCAGACCTAACATTCCTCTCTCTAGCTTATTACTGCTACTGCTGGCCGCCGGATCGCTGCATGCCCAGCAATGCTCAACCCGCACGACCGCCGGACGATACCTGGTGCGTTGTGACGGCTATCTCACACCGGGCCCGGGGGCGCCCCAGGTCTCGGCCAAGACCCTCGCCACCGCCACCGCCGACAGGAACGGAACCTTCACCGGATCGGGCACCGTCAGTCTCGGTGGTGCGATCGTCACCCAGACCGTCAGCGGAACGGAGCAGATCAATCCCGACTGCACCGGAGCCATCACCTACTCGCAAACCATTAACGGCCAGCCCGGACCACCCATCAACATTACCTTCGTGGTGTCAGAGAACGGCAACAGGATCGACGGCTTGGTGACCGATCCCGGAGCCACGTTTGCCTGCAAGCTCACCAGAATTTCCAAGGGTGAAAGATGAAGAGTGACAACTAGAGGTGATGGAGGTAGAGCCAGCGATGGCTCAGAGTGAAACGGACTTGCAACGGCACCCAGACTGTCGATGCGGGCTCCAGCGGCATCGTTTAACCGCGATCTGGTGATTGTTGACAGCGGCAAGACGAAATGCTCACTTGGGGGATTGTATGAATAAACTTGTTCCGAAAACTATAGCTTGCCTCCTATTTATGGGCTTGCTGATCTCAAGAGCGAATGCGATTCCGCTAATCAACGCCGCAACGGTCAACTATACGAACAACACCCTGACACTTCTGGGTACAGGATTTGGGACGAGTCCCAAGGTCACCTTGGGAACTGCCGTGTTGACAGTGCAATCCGCCAGCTCCACACGAATTGTCGCGGCCTTTCCTGCCGACTCGCCGCCAGCTACCTTTTCGCCTGGTAGCTACTTCTTGACGGTTACTTCTAACAATCAGATCCCCGCCATTTTCGATGTTGCCTTGGGAACTGTCGGGCCTGGCCCGCAAGGACCACAGGGGCCACAAGGAAATCAGGGACCGAAAGGTGACTCGGGTGCCATTGGTCCGCAGGGCCCACAAGGCCAGCAAGGACCTCAGGGACCTCCGGGCATTGACGGGACGCCCAGCCCACAGGGTCCGGGAGGCGGCTTAAAAGAGATGAAGGCCGCGCTGCTGCAGTGGTACCGACAAGATTTCGTGCTCCCGGGTTCCAGTCCCAGTGGCATAGCCTTTGACGGTGTCAACATGTGGGTGGCGACCGATGGAATCGGCGCGGTCACCAAGCTCCGGGCTAGTGATGGCGTATGCGTGAGCCCGTGCACCTTCCTTGTGCCAGATGGCACCCAGCCTAAGGGGTTAGTGTTTGACGGCGCCAACATTTGGGTAGCAGCCAGTGACGCCGTCGGCGCCGGCCTCGTCATGAGACTTCGGGCTAGTGATGGTGCCTGCCTGCCCAGCTGTGTCTTCGCGGTCGGAAAGGATCCAAAGGGCTTGGCTTTCGACGGCGCTAACGTCTGGGTGGCGAACAGTGGCAGCAACACTGTCAGCAAGCTGGGGGGCAGCGACGGTGTCAGCCTTGGGACTTTCGCGGTCGGCGATGATCCCGTGGCCATGGCCTTCGACGGTGCCAATATCTGGGTGGTAAACAGTAATGCCCACAGCACCGTGAGCAAGCTGCGGGCCAGCGACGGCGCCAATCTGGGATCCTTCCCCACGGGCGTCCTTTCGATCGGCGTGGCCTATGACGGCGCCAATATCTGGGTGACAAACAGGCTCGACAGCACCGTCAGCAAGCTGCAGACCGCCGATGGCGCGTGCGTGGGCACTTGCACTTTTATAGTCGGCAACAATCCCCAGGGCATAGCATTTGACGGCGCCAACATGTGGGTGACCGGCCTGAGCGGGCAGTTTACCAAGCTGCGGGCCAGCGACGGCGTCATTCTGGAAGTTTTCTCAACACCGGCCAGCGGTTTTGGAGTGGCCTTTGACGGCGCCAACATGTGGGTGGCGAACGGGTTCAACGGCACAGTCAGCAAGTTTTAGCGCACGTCGCGGACACCAACAAACAAGCCGTATCGCGAGCGAGGACTCATGCCAAGCTTATCCGTGTTTTCGCCCACGCCTCGGGGCCGCTTTCAACTTTCTCGCCGAGGCCTTTGGTCGAGGTCGAGAACTATATGCATTGTTTGACCGGATGGGGCCTTGCAAGTTGATATGTCTTCAAAAATTCTCCATCATCCACATATTCATCGTCTGCTTGCGATCAATGTATGCGAGGCGGCGGCCGTCAGAGGAAGAGACGGCGGCGCACACTTGACCAAGGCACCTGTGTAGCGATTCGAGATGCCCTTCCAGGTCTACGTGTAGAATCTCCGAGCCACCCTCGACTTTTCTAGTGACGAAAAAGCCTTTCTGGTCTGGCGCCCAGTCCAGCGACATCACTCTTCCCAGCGGAGGTGCAGGAATCTTTTGGATGAGCTCGCCGGTCAACGAATGAATCTCAATTGGGCTTTCAGGACTTCGGGCAATGGCCAGACGATTGCCATCCGGGGAGATGACTCCGATCAAGTTATCCTGAAGGGTGTCGATGTCTCGGTCAAGATCGAAGCGTGCTAATTCGGCTCCGCGACCTTCGACCGCGTTGAAAGCTGAAACGATCAGCTTTCTCCCTTTGCCTTCTTCAGCGAGTATGCATGTCTTCGCTGGCGCTCGAGCGCATGACACAAGCGCCGGACTTGAAAGCGTTAGAATCTCTTGCGGTGTACCACCGGACACTGGTATGCGTACCAGTGGTAAGGGGATGGGAAGGCGATCGGCAAAATCTGGCTCTCCCGTCGGCCAGAGAAGGGCAATCAACCACTTGCCATCGGGGCTGAGCACCGCGTAATTTATCCAGCCACCTGCTCTGAACGAGACCAGCGTTTCTGGCACATTCGAATCCAGCGGTTGCTTGAACAGGGCGAACTCATCAGGCATACGGTGTACGGCATAGATGACGGCCTTGCCGTCGGTTGTCCAGGCAAGGGCGTACGCATCTGCCTCCTCTTGGGTGAAGTGCCTGATGTTGCGAATATGCGTTCCTTTTGGGTCAAGGTCAGAGACATATGTCGTCATGGAGCCCGACCAGGCGGCGAACACAATTTTCTTGTCGTCACTGGTTGCGCTGCCGCTGGCAACACAAAAGCTCGGCCAATTCGTGAGTCGTCTGGGCTTCTCGATCCTCCTGCCGGTGTCGGGATCAATGCGTGCGATCCAGTAGTTGCACACTCCAGTTTCAGGTTCAGCAACGTCATAGACCACGCGGCCGTCGTGCAGCCACACAATATCATTAGTCTTCTTCAATTCGGACGCGTCAAAAAGTGTGACAATGGGACCTCCTTTTACGTCCTGGCTCACGATCCGGGAGCCAGATTCTTCGTTCAAAACCCATCCGTAATACTTGCCGTCCGGGGACCAACCCCAGCAGTCCACACCCGTTCCCGCGCCGGCTTCAAAGTATTTTCGCGCTTGTTCACCACTTGGTCGCATGAGCCAGACTTCGCGTTCGCCGCGCTTGCCTTTGTTCGTTGCGAAGGAAACTGTTGAGCCATCAGGAGCCACGGCACATACAGCTGCATGGTCACGAAGCTTTATAGGTTCTCCACCCAGAACGGATACTGCCCAAATGCTAGAGGTCGAAGAACTCCACTCATTCCATTCCTCGATCGCAGGGTAGGCGTTAACCAGGTAGCGTGTGCTGTCCGGAAACCAGATTCCCGCACTCCATTTCACGGGATGGTTGCTAAGTTCTTTCGGTTCGGGAATGGCGCGGGTCTCTCCGCTTGCAATCAGTGTCAGGTGCATTCCTCTCGTGTCGCTGTACATAAGATACTTGCCATCCGGAGAAATCGCTCCGCCAATGACCGGGTTTTCGCTCGAGTTTGTCGTCAGGGGTCGAAGCTTTATTTCAGGAGTGAGTGAAATCGTTTTCGGTGGCGTATGTAGTAAATAGAATAAAAGTCCAACAAGGATTGCCGCCGCCACAGTCAAACCGATGGCCCAGGATCTCGGAATGTGTTTCGGGCCCAATTGCCTCCGCAACCTTTCCAGGTCCGTACGTATCTCCTGTGCAGTTTGATATCGCGTATCACAATCCTTCTCGATGGCTCTATTGATCGCGCGCTCGAGGCTGGCCGGAACCTTAGGGTTCAGCTTGCGAACCGTTGCCGGTATCTGGTGAAGAATGGCATCATGCAGAACCGATGCAGTATCGCCGGGGAAGGCGCGCTGGCCAGTCGCCATCTCGTAAACCACCAGGCCAAAGGAAAACAAATCGGTGCGTGCATCGATTTGTTCGTTGCGCACCTGTTCCGGAGACATGTAGGCGGCTGTGCCCACCGTGGCACCTGTCCGCGTCAAGGTCAGCAGAGGATCCGCTTTCTGTTCGGACTCCGAGGCAAGCTGAGCATGCGATTGTGTTTCCAAAGCCTCGACCTGGTGAAGCTTGGCCAGGCCAAAGTCCAGAATCTTCGCTTGTCCGAGGGTCGTGACAAAGATGTTGGCCGGCTTGATGTCGCGGTGGATGATGCCTTTCTGGTGCGCAGCTTCGAGACCTCGGGCAATTTGGCTTGCAATGTCCAGTAGTGTCTGAGTTTGCAGACCCGCTTTCGAATTCTCGTCAGCGATGATGTCACGCAGCGTCCGCCCTTCCAGCAACTCCATCGCAATGAACGATTGGCCTTCGTGCTCTTCAACAGCATGGATCGTGCATATGTTGGGATGGTTCAATGCGGACGCCGCTCGCGCTTCGCGTTCGAAGCGCTGCATCGCTGAGTCGTCACCGGCAAGTTCTTCGGGCAGGAACTTCAGGGCAACGCGCCGGCCCAGCCTCATATCCTCGGCTTTATAGACAACACCCATGCCCCCGCCGCCCAGCAGTTCCAAGACCCGATAATGCGAAACCTTCCTGCCGATCAAATTGCCATCAGATGGTTTCGAGGAAGGGATCGGACTTGGGGCTTGGGCACCGGTCACGGCGGTCTTCCAGCGGTATCCGCGGCGCGCCAGCGTCTCGATGAATTTGGGATCTTCGGCTGAATCGCCCAGGACTTGTCGGAGTCGGTTCACCGCGGCGTTGATGCTGTGCTCAAACTCAACGACTGTGTCGTTCGGCCATAAGCGCTTGCGGAGGTCTTCGCGAAGCACCACTTCTCCGGGGTGTTCCAGGAGAGCGATCAGGATTCGTAATGGCTGCTCCGACAGGCGCACTGTCTTTCCGTTTGGATTCCGCAGCTCCCCTGTACGCACGTCAAGTTCGAATCCCTCGAAGCAGACGACACCTTCGGATCCGCCAATGCCGAGCATGTGCCCCCAGACGCGGGTGAAATCTTACCACTGAGGGCCAAGGTCACTAACCTTGCCAAAGAATCTAGTATTGCCTAACTCGCTCAAAATCAATCAGCTACTTCTGGTGATACGAATGTGACCTACCCGTGACCTGTTTTGCATTGAGCCAGACGCGGCTTTCCCGCACAGTGGCGCTCGAATTTTGGAGGTCACATGAAAACCAGACACTGGACGCGGTTCATAGTCAATCTCCTGATTCTGGGGACTACATGTGCGATTGGGACCGTTGCCACGGCGCAGAGCGAATCGCATAAGGATCGGGAACCCCGCTATCGACTCATCGACTTGGGCACTTTTGGGGGTCCGGCCAGCTACTTCCAGAACGGGCTTGACGGCATCCTCAACAATCGCGGGACAGCAGTGGGATGGGCCAACACCCCTGACCACGATCCCTATGACCCTATCTGCATCGCCGCTAATTGCTTCGTTGCACACGCGTTTCAATTCAAGGATGGGGCAGTTCGAGATCTAGGCACACTTCCGGGTGCAACCGGCAGTCAGGCTCAGTGGATCAGTGCAAACGGCCTCATTGCCGGGCTATCGGACAACGGCGAGGTTGACCCAACGGCTCCCGACTTTCCTCAAGTTCGCGCTGTTTTATGGCGCCATGGCCAGATCAGGGATTTGGGCACTCTCCCCGGTGGTTATCAGAGCATCGCCAACGCCGTTAACAATCGTGGTCAAGTAATCGGCATAGGCACAAACGACACTCCCGATCCGCTTGCTCTTTTGGGAGCGCCTACGCAAACGCGCGCCTTCCTTTGGCAGAACGGGGTCATGCAGGACCTCGGAACACTTGGGGGACCGGACGCAATCGCAAATCTGATTAATGACCAAGGCGAAATAACCGGACCATCTTTTCTGCCGATTGATCCCGCAACCGGCTTTCCGGCTGCTGTCCATCCCTTCTTTTGGAAGAACGGCAGGATGATCGACATCGGTTCTCTGGGCGGTACCGACAGCGAGCCAAAGGCGATGAATGAAAGAGGCGAAGTCGTCGGCTACTCCACTTTGCCCGGTGACTCAACACAACATCCTTTCCTCTGGAAAAAAGGCAAGCTCACGGACTTGGGCACACTCGGAGGAAATAGCGGAGACGTCAACTGGATTAATGACGAGGGCGAGATCGCAGGAAAAGCTGATCTCCCTGGATCCGCGCCTCAACTGCACGACGCTGTTTTGTGGAGACACGGCAAGGCGATTGATCTTGGCGTGATCCCTGGCGACTCCTGCAGCAACGCTTACTACATCAACTCCCATGGACAGGCTGTCGGCACCTCCGAGAATTTCGATCTCTGCCAGGTTCCCACCGGTCAGCATGCCTTCTTGTGGGAAAAAGGCGGACCGATGCGAGACCTTAATGCCCTGATTCCGCCGGGAGCAGAGCTCTCTCTGACTTTCGCCGTTGCAATCAATGATCGCGGCGAAATCGCAGGATTCGGTGTGCCGCCGAGCTGCGCTCCAGCCGATATCGATTTTTGCGGGCACGCCTACATCTTAATGCCTTGCGTCGAGAACAGAGAGTGCACTAACGAAACATTAGGCGAAGCTGGCATATTCGCGGCTGCTCCACTGCAAACCAATTCGGTTCGACTGAACTCATTCACTCCATCTCAAAACAATCGGAGTTTCGTGCACCTAAAATTCCATTTGCCTGGGCAACGTAGAGTTCCGTCTGACTAGCGCTTAGGGCTGTACATCGGTTTATGGGGCAAACAATCTGTGGCGACCCTGTTCACGATCGTTTGCCCTTGCATTTCACGCAAGAGTAAATGGGGCAATCCTTGCTGGATCATGCGCCTTGAAGGCCTGTATGACATCGACACTTCGGAAATATCTGGCTGTTTCATCGCTTTTTCTGGCCCTCGCTCTTACGAATTGCGGCGAAAACGATCAACCCATACAACCACTCATGATCACCACCGCCTCGCTGCCGAATGGCACGGCTTGGGTCGCATATGAACAGACGATTAGGGCCACGGGGGGTGTCGGACCGTTTACATGGACGGTGACCGCAGGGGCCCTGCCTCATAATGTTTTGCTGGACGACAACGCGACGAGCACCGCGATTGTAGCCGGCACGCCAGATACTGCAGTTCAATCGATGGCCTTCACTGTACAGGTCTCAGACTCGGCGGGACACACCGCTACCAAGGCTTACAGCGTTTCCATTCTTTTGGAACCGGACACACTAGTATCGTCCTCATCGAGCCTCGTGTTTGGCATGCAAGTGAGTGGAACGTCGAGTCCTGCGCAAACCCTATCGCTAACAAACGGTGGCACGGAACCCCTTGTGATTGTTGGCGTGTCCACTGGGGTCTCCGATTTCACATATGCGAGTACCTGCGGCACCGCCATCAACCCCGGTGTTACTTGTTCGATTGCCGTGACTTTTGCTCCCAATGTTTTGGGCCCACAGTCCGCAGCTTTAACCATCACCGATAACAGCGTCGGTAGCCCGCATTCGTATTCATTGGACGGTGTTGGTGTGACGCAGGGGCCGAATGTCACCTTCTCGTCGGGTACGAGCTACAGTTTCACAAGCACCATAGGTGTATCAAGCGGCCCTCAAGTTCTTACCGTGGCGAACTTTGGCGCGGCGTCATTGAACATAACCAGCGTCAACCCCAGTTCACAGTTCAGCGAAACCGACAACTGCGTCACTAGCATCGCTCCGGGCGATTCCTGCAACATCACCGTCGTCTTTACTCCGGCTGGGAGCGGAACGGTTCAAGGCAATATCTCACTCGTGGACAACGCTAGTGGCAGCCCGCAGAGCGTCGCACTGATTGGCACCGGCGTAGCCGGCCAATGTGTAAAAAGAGGTGGATTCTGCAATTCGAGCTTGCACTGCTGCGCGGGCCTGCGTTGTGTGTTTATAGGCGGACTACTTCGTCCTACGTACGCGTGTGAGTAGAGAGTCCACCGGTCGCAAGAGCCGAGGAATTTACATCATGACCACTATGTTTTGGGGGTATGATGTCGCAACTCCGGTCCATTTCTGTGGATCTGACGTAGGGTCTTCTGATGCGTTGGGGCTGCATCATCGCGACCGTATTTGCCTCGCTACTTTCTGGCCATGCAAATGGTCAGACAACTACGTCCGGGGCTTTGTCAGGTGTGGTCGTTGACCCAAGTGGGGCGGTCGTGCCCGCTGCTGTCGTTGAGGTTGGTGACGTCGCCAAGGGTAACGTTCAAACAACCAAGAGTAACGATCTAGGTGCTTATCAGTTCTCTTTCCTGCGGCCAGGCCAGTACACACTCATGGTGGAGCACCCTGGTTTTCAGCAGGAACGACGTTCTGTCTCCATTCAAGTCGGACCGACAGTCACAGTAAATATCACGATGCGGGTTGCAGCGGCCAGCAGCGAGATGTCCGTCACAGCAGAAGCCCCTTTGATCCAGGCGGACAATGCGGACGTTGCTGCGACCTTCACGCAGAAACAGATCTCCGAGATTCCGAACCCCGGCAACGACCTGACGTACATCGCCCAGACTACCCCCGGCGCCGTCATGAACACCGACGGAGGATCGATGTCAAAGTTTTCCATTCTGGGGATGCCAGGATTTTCTTATGACTTCAGAGTAGATGGAATGAGCATTACCGAAAATTCTCTGAACGTCGTCCGGGGTGGTCCGCTAGGCCTCACGCTCGGCGCCAACCAGATTCAGGAAGCGACGGTCGTCTCCTCGCCGTGTTCGGGACAATTTGGCAATGCAGCAGGCGGCAACATTAGTTATGTAAGCAAGTCGGGCAGCAATTTTGTTCATGGGAACGCGGAATATTTCTGGAATGGCACGGCCTTGAATGCAAACGACTGGTTCAATCAGGCGTTCGGGAATCCCCGCCCTTTCTCGGTCGCCAACCAATGGGCGGGATCGCTGGGCGCCCCGATTCGGAAAAACAAGCTCTTCTTCTTTCTTGATACCGAAGGCCTGCGGCTCGACATTCCTCAGATTCTCTTCACGGTCATACCAACTCCACAGTTTGAAGCCGCAACTATCGTGCACATCGACGCCAAATTTGGGGCAGGTTCCGCCTCTGATCGCTTCTACCAGCAGATATTCAATCTCTACGACCAAACTCCCAGAGCGGCGTCTGCAGCCGCCGGTGGATTTGCGGATCCTCTGGGCTGCACCGGCTTTCAGGACCCGCTAACTGGCCTTGGGATTACAGTCCCTTGCGCCCGAAACATCACAAATGTGCGTAGCCGCCCAAGTCAGGACACGCTTACGTCGGGCCGCGTCGATTGGAACATCGGTCAAAATGATCGTGCGTTCCTGCGATTGCAGCGAGAAGGAGGTCTCTACGCTCAGTCCGACGATCCCATCAACTCTATATTCGATGGTGACTATGACAATTCCAGGTGGCAAGCGCAGGTTTTAGAGTCGCACACCTTCGGCTCGCAGACAGCGAATCAGTTCCTCGTAGGCGTATCAGGTCATTACTGGGCGTATAAATCGCGTCATCCGGGTGATGCGCAAGCTGCCTTCCCAACGGTTCTCGATTTCTCGCTTCCAGGAACGTTCACAAGTCTCGGAGGATTCAACTCCATAAGCTTGTACGCGTACGATATCCACACCGTCCAAATCTCCGAAGATCTGGCCTGGATTCATGGGAATCATAAGTTAAGCTTCGGAGTTGGCTTCGACCGGCAACATTGGGATACCTACGAAAATGTCGATCTCAGCGGAGAGCTGAAGCCTCAAACCCTGCGGGCATTTTACGAAGGAGGATTTGATGCGTCGTCAGATGTTGATTTTACGACGCTAGTTCAAGCTTTCACTTCAAAACCCAAGACATCCGTCAAGTTCGGTGGTTTCCAGGTATATGTAGGCGATGAATGGCGTGTGCGTAAGAATGTAGTGCTAACCCTCGCGATTCGAGCCGAACATGTTGCAAACTTCTCTTGCGAAAACCACTGCTTCTCGAGGCTGATCGCCCCCTTTGAGGAAATCAATCACGATCCAGCCACACCGTATAACCAGGTATTGATTACAAATCAAAAACACGCATTGCAGAGGTTCGACAGCGTGAATTGGTCCCCGCGCATTGGCTTTGCATGGCAGCCGCTTGGGGTCTCTCGCAATAGTGTCCTAAGGGGTGGTATCGGCATCCTCTATGATCCATTCCAAAGCGCCTTGGCCGAGGAGTTTTGGCTCAATCCCCCAAACTACAACAGCTATAACGCATTCAGGAATAACCTGACGCCGAACGAGACCAAGAGTCTGTTCAAAGATACCGCCGCGTCCAACAACGCGTTTGTCAATGGCTACGCTGCAGGAAAGTCACTGGCAGAACTGCAAGGCGAAATACCCAATTTTATTTCCCCGTGGTTGGAGTCCGCCGAAAGGAGAATGCACCGCCCGCAATATCAGAGATGGAGCCTCGAGTGGGAGCAGGCGCTTGGCGCGAACACAGCCATTAACTTCGGATACTTCGGGCACCATGGAATTCATGAGCTAGTCAGAAACCCAAATGCCAATGCCTATGGTTTTGGGTCGTTGCCGCCGAGTCAATGCGGAACTCCGCCTGTTCTTCCTTGCAGTGATCCCCGCTTCGGCGAGGTGGAACAATGGGCTTCTCGAGCGGTCTCCAACTATCACGGGCTTGTCACTTCTTTTCGACATCAGTTCCACACCTGGGGCAGTGGATTGGTGCAGCTGAACTACACCTACGGTCATGCCCTGGACGAAGTTTCGAACAATGGAGTATGGGGTTTCACGCAAGGCAGTTCTCTCTCCTCCCAGGATCCGGCCAACCTGCGTGGTGCATATGGCCCCGCCGAATATGACGTCCGTCATTCGATGAACGCGAACTACGTCTGGGAAATTCCACTGAAGACACTCGTTGGTGGGCGCGGACCGAGCGCATTACTGAATGGTTGGCAAGTCTCGGGTACAGTCTTCGCACGGACCGGCTTCCCGTATAGCGTGTTCGACACCGCGCTCTCCGGAAATCTTCAACAGAATAATTATTTTGGACAGATCTACGCTGTGCCGGTCGGAACGCTTCCGGAACATAGCGAATGCGGCAGATCGGCCGCCTTTAATCTGAATGTGCATCCCTGCCTTCCGCCACAGATCTTTGTACAGGACGATGGCTCCATCGTACCCAATCCAAATGCGCCCTTTGTGCAGACACAATGCGAAACTGATTTCAACAAAGGCCACCTGCCATCAAGATCCGATCCCTGCGGCGGTCCGCTCGTTACGTTCGCTCAAGGAAGGAACCGCTTTCGCGGCCCCTCCTACTTCAATGCAGATCTGGCGCTGATGAAGATTACCAGGATACCCAAATGGGAAAACGGGTCCCTGGCGATCGGCTTTCAATTCTTCAACGTGTTGAATCACCCGAACTTCGGGACACCCACCAACTCCAGTTCCGATCCCGGGTTTGGGCTGATTTATTACGGCGAGCAAGGTCCGAGCGGAATTTTGGGAGATGGCAACAACGGCAGCTCCAGAATGATTCAAGTCAAAGCTGAGTTGCGCTTCTAGGCCGGAAATCAGAAGTCTTCCATCAACCACATGTTTTTGTTGTCTGCGGTGCTTTCGATGGCCAGGTGATGGCCATCCGGAGACGGAATTCCAAAAGTATAATCGCCTCCGAGGTTATTGCGGACAACACGAACTCCTCCTCGAAGATCTACGTGGAGTAGCTGAGCTCCCTCAGAAGTGACGACTGGAACATACAGAGCTTTCCCGTCCCTGGCCCAGGTGATCGGCGCCGAGCCGATTCGCCCTGGTATATTGATTTCCTGCAATATGGCGCCACTCAGCGACATGATCTGTAGGGGTGCATCCGGTCTTCTAATCACTGCGAAACGTCTTCCCTCTGGCGACACCGCAAACAACCAGTTGTCCACATTGGGATCAACTGCCATTCGCGTAAGTTCAGAACCTCGGCCGGCATCCGCATCAAAGCTCGTGATTACAACCTCGGCCCGGTCTTCGCTCCGCTCAGCGATCGCACACAATGCCGAACTGAATCTGGCACAACCCCACCATCCCACATTTCTCGCACTAAACAACTTTTGCGAATTTCCCCCAGCGAGCGGGATAAGCATCAAATCACCGGCGCCATTCCACATGGCTCTCTTCGTATTGGTCGCGTAGACGAAAGATTTCCCATCGGGAGTTACGCAGCATACATACAGGTCCTCTTGCGTGGTCAGCAGCGGTTCAGGTCCATCGACGTCTAGTTGCTGCCGGTAAATTCCGCGTCGGGCGCTCTGATTTGAGAAAAAGACGATGGACTGACTATCGGGTGTCCAATCGGCCAAAACGTCCATGCTCTCCGTGAGCGTCAGATGACGTTCGTTGGTAATGTGGATTCCATCGGACGCCAGATCGGCCACTTGAACGGTCGGATGGCCCGACATCTCCAAGAATGCGAGTTTTTTTCCGTCGGCTGTAACACTGGTCGGATCCATGCAATACCCGGCCCAGTTGGTCACCTTTCGCGGCTTCTCGATCAGTTTGCCGTTGCGGAGATCATTCCGTGCGAGCCAAAAATTGCAACTGTTTCCACCAACGGATGCTTCCAATTCAGTAACCGAATAGATCGTCCTGCCGTCGGGCAAACTGATCCCAAAGTCGATCCTTCGATCCTTGATCTCAGCTGGCATCTCCAGAACAACGGGAGGTCCGCTATTCAGATCCTGGCTGAACAGTGTTACTTCCGCCCCGTGGTCTCTCGCGTACACCAAGCGCTTGCCGTCGGCCGACCAGGACGCGGTGTTGATCGTATCGTCATTGCCGCTCTCGAATTGCTTGTGTGCATGCTCTCCGTTCGCGGCCATCAGCCAGATCTCACGCGGACCATGCGGTCCTTTGTTTGTTCCGAATGCAATCAGCGACCCATCCGGAGAAAAGGACCACGCAAACGCGCGGCGTCGCAACTCCTGCGGAACTCGGGAAGCAACCGGAATCCGCCAGATGCTCACATCGTCGTCGGTTATTTCCAGGGGATTATTTGTCGGCGGAGAAGAATTGACCAGAAAGTTTGAGCTGTCAGGCGACCAGGCAGCACATTTCCACTCAAAATTGGGCCGCACTCCGTTCGGTCTCGGTATGGTTTGCGTCTCTCCAGTCTCGATGATCCTAATATGCAGACCCCTGTGGTCAGAGTAGGCCAGGTAGCGCCCATCCGGAGAAATCATTCCACCCGAAACGCCGTTTTCGGGCGAATTCGCGGTCAGTTGGTGCAGTTTCAACTCGTGTTGTGGCAATGTCGAAAGTTGAAGGTGTTTCAAATACCAAAAACCAGCAAATGCTATGGCGACAATCGCTGCTCCCGCCGCCCACCGGCGTCTCGGAAATACACCCGTTGGTTTCTTTAACCGTAGTAGGTCCGCCCGGATTTCCGACGCACTTTGATACCGTCTCTGGAGATCTTTCTCGATGCACCTCTCAATGATTTGTTCGAGCTTCGAGGGTGTCGCGGGGTTTAGCTCTCTTGCCGGCTTCGGCGTCTGGGTGAGTATCGCCTCCTGCAAATCGGAAACAGTTTCGCCGCTGAATGCCTGTCTTCCCGCGGCCATCTCGTAGAGCACCAATCCGAACGAAAACAAATCTGACCGCGCATCGACCTTTCTGTCCCGGATCTGTTCGGGGGACATATAGGCGGCAGTACCCATGGTTGCTCCCGTTCTACTCAGGAACAGATCCGGAATGACATTGTTTCTCGTCCCGCTTTCAGTGACGTTCGGATCGGCCTGCGCCAGTTTTGCGAGGCCGAAATCCAGGATCTTTACTTCGTCAGCAGTGGTCACAAAAATGTTTGCGGGCTTGATGTCGCGATGAATAATTCCCTGGCTGTGTGCCGCATTCAACCCGTCGGTAATCCCAATAGCAATATCGATTAGTGTGGGAATGTCGAATGGCGCATTGCCCGCCGCCGATAAGATCAACTCGCGCAGCGTATGGCCTTCCAATAGTTGCATTACAAGAAACGGCAGGCCTTGGTGCTCTCCGAATTCGTAAATGGGGCAGATGTTAGGATGTTCCAGTGCGGATGCTGACCGTGCTTCGCGTTCAAACCGTCGCAGGGCATCCGGATCGGCTGCTGACTCCTGTGCCAGAAACTTGATGGCGACATGGCGACCAAGTTTCAGGTCCTCGGCCCGATACACCATACCCATTCCGCCGCCGCCAATGCCGTCCAGTAGCCGATAGTGAGAAATTGTTTCGCCGATTAACGAGAAGGCCGCGGCCTCGATTTCCGACCGCACAGTGGTCCGCATTCTGGTTCGGGCACTCTGATCGGCGGAAAGCAAAGCCTCTACTTCCTGGCGCAACTCGGGATCATTGGCACACGCTTCCTTGAGGACTAGGATCCGCCGCTGCGGGTCAGACTCGACCGCACGGTGAAATAGTTCTTCGATCTGTGCCCATCGTTCAGGAGTCACAAGGATTAACCATCGCGCATCTGGTTATGGAGCCACGCTTCCGCCATTCTCAAATCTCGGCGGACTGTCACCGCCGAAAGCTGTAAAGCTTTCGCGATTTCCTCCATCGAGAGTCCCCCGAAATAACGCATCTCGACGACTCTGCATTTGCGTTCATCAAGCTTTTCCAGCGCCTGCAACCCAAGGTCGAGCGCTATCAAGTCCGATCGACGCTCTGATTGAAAGGTGACCGCCTGCTCAAGAGGAACCGTGAGCCCAGTGCGCTTGTCAGCATTTCTTCGGCGTGCATGATCAACAAGAATCTGGCGCATGCAACGTGCGGCGACTCCGAAAAAATGCGAGCGATTTTCCCAATCTGGAGACTTCTGATCCACGAGTCGGAGGTAGGCCTCATTTACTAATGCTGTCGGCTGCAATGTGTGCCACTGTCTTTCCTGCCGGAGATAGCTTGCCGCCAATAGGCGAAGCTCCTTATAGACGATCGGCGTAAGGTCTTCGAGAGCGTGTTTATCTCCCTTGGCCCATCGAGCCAGAAGCGCGGTTACGTTGTGGGTAGCCGACATTTGCGTCACGCTCCAGCTTGCAATCCGGGCATTCTACAACGTACAGCGCACGCAGTCGTAACCCGCTACCGAAATAATAGATCGCCCATGATCGCTTTTTGCCCACTGTTGCGCAGGGGTAAATAGAGAGTGCAAAAATGACTCGGTTTCTGGAGGTGTTCGATGAGGGACTTCTCTTTTCTCCGAATGGCTTTTGTGGTCGGATTCGCTTTGCTGGTGGCAGGTCCAGCTTTTGCCACCTTCCCAGGAAAAAACGGTCGTATCGCGTTTGTGCATGACGGTGAGATATTCACCATGAATCCCGATGGCACTGCTGTTCGGCAAATTACTCACGTCGGCCCGGACACATCAGCGAATTGGCCATCGTGGTCCGCCGACGGCCGGGCAATCGTGTTCAATGAAACGCCGTCGAGTGGGGTTTCCGAACTCTGGATCATGAATGCCGACGGCAGCAACCCCCACCTTCTTCTGTCCGAGCAGAATTTCTCTGCGAACCGCCCCAGCTTCTCGCCAGACGGTGCGCGTGTCGTTTTCGGACGATGCGACTTACTGGTAGGCGATGGAGATACGTGCGCCATTTATACAGTCTCCTCGGACGGTACCGATCTTCGGTCAGTTACACAATTTCTGCGGGACACAACCGCACGCAGTCCGATGTATTCACCTGACGGAAAAACGATCGCGTTCATTCTGTCCAATGACAGTGCGGCGGGCTTCTTGGGAGTAACCTACTTGATCGACGCTGACGGTTCCAACCAGCGCCGCATCACCGAACCGGCACCATGCCTCATTCGTCCCGATTGGTCACCTGACGGGGAGCGCATTACTCTGTTCGCGCACCTCTGCAATCCCGAGAACGAAACAATTGCAGTGATGAATGCAGACGGTGCCAACGTTCGCTACCTGACGGACAATGGCAGAGATTTCTACAACGGGTCGCACGACCGGAATCCCGCGTTCTCTCCAGACGGTCAATTCATCGTCTTCGAGCGCAATCCGCCCGATCTGAGCAGTTCCGCTCTTTATGTAATGAGATCAGACGGGAAGGAATTGGAGTCGGTTCTTCTCCTTCCTCGTCGGAAGCCTGGCGCTCGCCAACTAAGCCGCACAAGAAGGCGCCTCACCAAGATCGAAGAAGGAGGGTCCGTGCCCCGCTGGGGGGTTGCACCCCAGTAACCAGAAAGCAAGCAGTCCAGAAGCTGCAGAAAGGAAACTTTATGTCGAAGTCCAAGTCAAAATCCAGAAGCTCGATTCTCGTTTGCATAGTGGCTCTCCTGGTCGTAGCCAGTCTTCCTGCCTCGGCGACATACCCGGGAAAGAACGGACGCATCGCCTTTGTAGGGAATTTTTCAGGCACGTGGCAGATTTACACCATCAATGCGGACGGCAGCGACCTCTTTCAGGTTACTAATCTGCCCGCGACGGAACTCTTCCCGGCGGATTGGTTTCCTAACTTTTCACCCGATGGACAGCGTATCGCCTTTTCTCACGATATGACGGGCGCCGTCGAACTCTATGTTGTTAATGTGGATGGAACAGGACTGACCCAAATCACTCACGACAATGCCGAGAATCTCTTTCCCGTCTGGTCGCCCGATGGATCGCGAATTCTTTTCTCCACCCAATACATCGCGGATCGTTTTGACTACCACCATCTTGCCACCATCAGGCCTGATGGCGGCGATAAACGAATTGTCGCGACGAACCTTTTCGATGACGTCTTTGCTGAATACTCCGTCGACGGAAGACAGATCATCTTCCAGAGTACGCGCGGAAACCTGATTTCCTCCCTCTGGCGAATGACGGCAAACGGATCCGGTGCAAAAAGACTCACGGAAGCAGCGCTCGAAGCCGGCGCTGCTGATGTATCACCAGACGGCAAACATATGGTCTTTGTGAATCAGATGGGTACGGAACTTCCATCGAACCTGATTGTTGCAAACCTTGATGCAACACACCGTAAAAATCTGACCGAGCGTGGTCAATTCATCGATCCGTCGTACGCGCCGAATGGTAAGAGTATCGTTTTCAGCGGTGCAACGAGCGAAGACGATCCTTTTAATCTGTACACAATCAAAGCGGACGGCTCCGGCATGAGACTGGTGCTGGCCTGCCCAAACTCATGCTGGGTTCCCAATTGGGGGCCCAGGTTATGAGATCTGCTCAACTCCAGTGTTCAACCTCCGAACCAGAGGACCGTACTTCTTCTCGACAGAGTAGGGAGAAACGCTTGCGGAGGATCGTATGAGACCTGAATATCGTCTTATGACCAGGCTTGCACTTGTAATAACGCTCGTTAGCGTTGTTTCTGCGCAAGAACAGAGTGCAATAAGAAACGGTCTGACAGAGAACACGCACTACAGGGTGGTCGACATTGGCACGTTTGGGGGACCCAACGGCCACATGAGCATTGGCACTCACATCCTGAACAATAGCGGCATCTTTACGAGCTATTCAGACACGGCGATTCCGGATCCGTATGCGCCCGATGGCTGCTGGGATGGAGATTGTCTGGTGGCCCACGTGGCTCGGTGGAAACACGGGCAACTCATGGACCTCGGCTCTCTCGATGCCGGTCCCAATGGTGAATCCAATTGGATCAGCGAGAACGGTCTCATTGCGGGCGACTCGCAGAACGGCTTGCTTGATCCTTTGGTTGGCGCCTGGCAGATTCGTGGTGTGCTGTGGAAGCGCGGCAAGATTATCGAGGTCGGAACTCTGGGCGAGGGATATAACAGCCTTGCACGTGCGGTAAACAATGCCGGTGAGGTAGTTGGCCTTTCCACGACCAACGTTCCAGATGCGCAGGCTATGATCCTGAATTTTGGGCTTCCGTACGCGTATCAGACACGTGCGTATCGATGGAAGGACGGCGTCATACAGGATCTCGGAACACTGGGCGGTCCCGACGCAATGGCACTTGGTATCAATGATCGCGGACAAATTATCGGGAACTCTTACACTGGCCTCGAGCCGAGCGCCATTTGTGGGCTCTCGACAGGTGCCTTCCTGTGGCACGACGGGATCATGATCAACCTAGGTTCTTTCGGGGGCACCTGTACGCAAGTTTCGGCGATCAACAATCGTGGGCAAGTAGTCGGCAATTCGAGTCTTCCGGGTGATAAGGCATTTCATCCATTTCTCTGGGAGAGAGGTGAATTGCGGGACCTTGGCACGAAGGGCGGAAACTTTGCCTCGCCAACCGCCATGAATGATGCGGGAGACGTCGCCGGATGGGCAAGTCTCCCCGGCGACGACAATATCATCCACGCTACGCTGTGGACAGGCGGGCGCGTAATCGATCTAGGCTCTCTCGGTCCAGGGCAATGCAGTATTGCTTTCGGCATCAACTCTCAAAAGCAGGTAGTTGGTCTGTCTGGCAATTGCGATTTTTACGATCCGTCGCTACGAGCTGTCATTTGGGAACCTGGCAAGGCGATGGTTGACTTGAACGTGCTGATCGCACCCGGCTTAGGAGTGCAATTGAGGAATGTGGCGGATATTAACGATCGCGGGGAGATGGCTGCCGTTGGATGGTTCGATGATGACACGCACCGGCCGGTGCTGCTGTTCCCGTGCGGCAAACAGCACGAAGATTGCGGTGACGTGGTTTCTGCCGGTCGCCAGACAAACCGGAGGCTGGCTACGCCTGCAGTTCGTAGCAGGTACACGATCATGACTGCGTGGCCGAGCGCTCTCTTCCAGTGGCGTAAGCGCGTCGTAGGGGACGGAAGAGCATCCTTTGGTAAACGTTAAGATAACGCAGTGCTCTGATCTCTTAATCACTGAGTCTTCGATTCCGCGCAGTCAACAATGAGGAACATAAGAAGAAGGACGTGACAAAAACGTGAGAGGTCCGTCGGCCTAAAGGGACCAATACGAATGAGAATGCGTCCCCCCTTCCTGATAGCCTCCTGCGCCCAGGGATTGCGCACTCAAATGTCCGTTGACCCTAATGAGCGCGGCACAACGGGACTCCTGGCGAATCGTAAGAGGCGCGTCGTCACATCTGGAACGACCTGAAGGATGCGTACGCCACAACGCAGGCCCTCAGCGTAGATAACTTTGCTCAAGGAATGTCTTCGCGGATGAAGAGTCCCAAGCAAACAGGGAAAGTATGGGCGAAGGTTTTACCTGGCTCAGTTTTTTTCACTTACTCCATCAGCGCAGTTGCCAAACTGCGGGACCATATTTCAGGTCGGGAACTTGAGCTTCTTCAACAACGCAGCGTATCGCGGGTCGTTGTGCAAGCTCTTCAGTAGGGGGTCGACTTTCGTTCCGATCAGACCGCCGTCACGTTGGGCATAAGCTCGGTCAAGCCACCCGAACGCTTCCTTGGACTGGTTACGGAAAGCGTAAACCTGGGCGATCTGGCACGCCATGCTTGTATGGTATTTCTCAATTAACTCCCTTAATGCGACCTCCGACTCTTTTTCTCGACCAAGCGCGTGGTACGCAATCGCATACAGAAACGCACGTGAGGGCTCAGAGCGCACTCGCTCGATTTCAGGCAATGCATCCTTGGGCCGCCCCTGCAGCACATAGATTTGGCTTAACTGGATCGGGCCTGGCCAGACATCGGGCTTCAGTTCCAGCGCTTTCTTGCTCTTCGCTGTGGCTTCGTCTAGCTGCCCCGCCAAAAACTCGATCTCTCCAAGTTCCTCCCAACTGTCTGCATTGAGCGGATCCAAGTCAACGGCTCGGCGGGCCAATTGAAGAGCTTCGTCAAAGCGGCCGAGCATGGCTCCCGAGAAAGCCGCCGACCTCACAACCTCGGGATTTCCGGGCTCGAGTTGGACGGCCCGCTGGTAGGAAGCATCCGCCCCAGACCAATCGAAGTCGATCTGTTGCTTAATCCATCCCAT